>ULQP01020054.1_pt1 | contig 12210 bp, 20 predicted proteins | sample 1954571 | NCBI WGS metagenome assembly ULQP01 (sample SAMEA4835657, study PRJEB28245) | human gut metagenome | biome: gut microbiome; material: fecal sample | place: Denmark | collected 2008 | reverse complement strand
TAAGTGGTAAACGATACACAGGCAGGCGAAAGCGCATGGCTACATGCGCCTTTGCTTGTTCTGTTCGCATAGTGCTTTGGATTTGAGGCAACGTGACATTTGGGTTGTCGAAAAAATATGGCAGGCGTGACGTATAATTACCTTATCAAATACTACTTAATATTTTTGAATCACATGATTTAAGACTCATTAACAACTGGTTTTCCATTCCTACGCGCTTGCCAACATTTAGCATTACACATACATATAGAATTTTTCGATTGCTAAAAAGATATGCATGGCGTATAATATCTGTGAAGGAGCGCGATATTATGGAGCGTATTCAAAAAAGAAAAAATGCTGTCGCTTTTGCAGATGCCATTAATTCTATCGAGGGCGTTCCGCCTTCTCCGATAGCGAGACGTTTGTCGGACCAGTGGAAACAAGAAAAAATTTCTTCTACGGAAATGGTGAGAGCATTGGTTGAACATTATAGTGCATTGGGCAGAAAATGAAGAAGCAAGATCCATATTGCTATCCAGAGACTTCTGTTCTCAAAAACAAATTTAATATACGAGAAGTGTCTTTGCTTGAAAAAGCGGAAGCGGATTTGTCACGCGCTAAAATGTCTATTCTATATGAATCCCCTGTGGACAAGTTTGATGCGCAATCCTTTTTGAGGGTACATGAGTTCTTATTTGAAGAAGTATATGATTGGGCCGGACGGTTGCGGACAATCAATATTTCCAAGCCGGAAGAAGTGCTTGGAGGAAAGAGTATTTGGTACGAGGACGCGCTTGATCTTCCAGAAAGCTTGGACAGAGCATGTACAGCTATAGTAGATACTGTATGGCACATTAGGGACAAACGCCGCTTTTGTGCTCAGCTTGCACATGTTTTTGCTCCAATTTGGAAAGTACATCCTTTTCGAGAAGGCAATACACGGACAGTTGTTGCCATGATGGTTATGTTCATTGAGCATAATGGCTTTTATGTTGATGCTCAATTGGTTACAGAATGTGCCGGCTATGTCCGCGATGCACTTGTATATGCATCGGCAGCCCAACCGGATTTCTATCCCTTAACAAAATTTCTGAATGATGCAATATCACGTGTGCCTTTTGATGTGACTAAGAAGTCAGCACCAGAAGAACAAAAAAGACGTGAGAGTTATAAGTCGTACAAAGGCGGAAGGTACTATAATTATTCACATGAACTTAGACCTGAGACTTTTGAGAAAGACAAATATTCAGTTTAATGAAGTAGGTTCTGAATTACAAAAAACTGTTAAGCTCGAAAACTTTTACTCAGTTATGCGGAGTTTTAGATGAGAAGATGCACTATGAGCAAGAAGAAAGATCCCAAGCTATATGAATTGATTTTGGATTGGACACAGTCTGGAAATCTATTATGGAAGCGTTTGGACGATGAAGAAACAAACGATCCGTTTGTAAAGCGTGCCACAGACGACATGAATATAGATTTGATTGAATCTTTTTATACAAATATAAGTAGTGGCACAATATATGTTATTTCGGATTTTGGGGGAGATCCGGCATTGTTTGTGCAGCCAAATGGGGGAGCAGCGTTGACGGAATTTGATGTGTCGACACCACAAATCAATCAGTTGAAAAATGCAATCAAAGACCAAGTTGATGATGTTACAGAGTTTATTGAGAGCTTGGAAAAATGGAGTGACTTCTTTATTAGTTTTAAATTGTTACTGTTGTTAGAGCAGCTGACTCTTAATCAGCAGGTCATAAGCGTAAAAATCAGAGCAGAAACGGTGACGTTTCTGCTTTTTTTCTGCATAAAATGATAGCTCGAACAAACACACACAATTCCGAGCGGTTCTGTCTGTGCGCCATGACCCCCTGCAAATCGTTTGATTTGTCAAATCGATAGCATCAAAGGGGTTGAGCGAGAAACACATGGCAGATTAAGAGTAAGGCAGCTCCCACGCAAAGACGGATTGTGTGATAATGATACTCCCGTAATTCGCGGCCCGGCCATAATGAAGGCGGGGAAACCGATTTGGTTTGTGATGCTGCGCCCGCAGCGAGTAGAGCTATCCCCTGGTGCCGGGGCCGAGAGAAATAATAGGCACCATCGAAATAGTTGTTCAGCGCGGAAAGTTCTCTCATCAGACTTTCCGCGCTTTTTCTTTATCAAGCTGATTTGACGCTTCTGTATACGCAATTCGCGTTATCTATACAAAAGTTTCCCAAAATACAGTTTATTCCTCCCTGTAGGTTTTGTATTTTGTTAATTATCCCTTGCAAAGCCAAAAAAACAGGAGGAATATTATGTTGTGTGTATCATGCAAAAAAGAAGTCCCTGTGGGAGCATATTGCTGTTTGTGCGGCTGGAAGCAACGGTTACAGCCAGAAGCTTGTACCCTGATGGCCGTTTACCAAAAGTGGTCAAACCGCAAGTACCCTAAAATCGGCCGTCATTGTGTCCGAGACTATTCCAATGCCTTTAAGAAGCTGGAGCCTCTTCACAATGTCCCTCTGCCGGAGATTGACGTAGATGATCTGCAAGACCTGATTGACACTTGCCCACCATCTGCCAGTGCCCGGCAAAAAGTGCGTGTACTGCTCTCCCAACTTAGCAAGTATGCGATTTCACGAGATCTGTTACAAAATTCGCTATGTGCCGGACTGGATTTTTCCGGTAAAAAAGCTCAGGCACGTCCTATCTTCTCATTGGAACAGATCAAAGTTCTACAAACATGCGGTAAAAACAAAACTTATAAATATTGGCAGGATGCGCGCATTTTGCTTTGCCTGATTTTCACTGGACTGCGCCCCAATGAATTGTTTGCTTTACGTCTGCCCAATATCAGCATAACACAAAAAAAGATTGTGGGCGGCGGCAAAACCGCAGCAGGCACGAACCGACCAATCCCTATTTTACCAGCCATCTATGATTTTATTGCGGAATGGTATTTAACAAGTTATTTTCTAAAACCTCAGGATCACGAAAACCAGTATCTTTTGCTTAATTCCTCCGGTGGTCAGAAGTGCATGGACAACTGGCGTCACAGAGGGTTCTATCCCTTAATGTTTGATCTCGGATTTATTGGCCCCGATGTCAAAAATCATTTGCGTGAGGTGCCGCACCTGTCTCCATACAGTGCTCGCCATACTTTCGCCACCCTTGCTTACTGCGCGGGTGTCAACAAAGAGCAGCTTATCAAGATTTTTGGGCACACAAACTTTGAACTCACCAGCAAGGTATATATACATGAGGATTTCGAGATTCTGGCCAACGAAATGGCAAAGATATCCGCGTACACAAAAGAGAGTATTGATTTGCCGAATACCGCTGTATAGCATGATTCGGCGATATATTTATATCAATTCACAGGGGGGGCGACATCATGTCGCACCCCCCTATTCATTCCAAAGGAGGAACACAAAAATGATTGCAGCATTTGTACGGAAAAATCTGCAAGCCACAATCGAAAGGCTGAATCGCCGGGAGATTTTTTCCTGCGAATTTTATCAGGCTCGCAATATGGATGCAGCCAAGAAATCAGTGGAGGACGGCGGAAGCTTCAGCCATATTATATTTGACATCGCTTATTTTGACGGCGACATCGATGCTGGTCTGGAATTGCTTTCACGCTTTTCAGCTACGACAACAGCTATAATGATCGTAGTCAATGATGATGTGAATTTTGGGCTTGCCGTCAAACAAGAGGCGCTTAAGCGAGGGGTAAAGCCCAGCAACATCATCAGCGGCACTGGAGCTGCATTTGGGAAAGCTTTGTTGGAGATTCTAATTCGGGATCATGTCGTGATTGACGATGCAACCAGCGTCCCGGAGGATATACCGACTGTCAGCGAGACAACGCTTGTGGCCTCTGAGTTCCCCGGCCCTGTCACAGCATTACCGGCATCAGCAAAGGATAATGTCTCGATTGCAGTCGCGGGAGCTGGAGCCGGTGTGGGCTGTACGACCCAAGCAATGCAGATACTATTGTATCTCCGCAGCCAGAGCGTTGACGCCGCATTGGTAGAAATGGTTTCACGCCACAGCCTCAGCGAGTATGACGGAATTATGGAAGATGAAAATTATGAAATCGTGGACGAAATCCATATCCGTGTTTGCGGTTCCGATATCTACCTCGGCAGCCAAAGCGTCACCAAAGCCCGTGCCCAGCACAGCTATCTCGTCTATGATTACGGTAATTACGAAGGCATCCCCGATGTCTCTACATACTTAGAAAAAGACATCCGTGTAGTGGTAGGTAGCACGAAACCCTGGGAGATGGGACATCTGAACGGAGTTTTTGCGGCAGACGATGGCTCGATTTATTATGTATTTACTTTTGTACCTGCGGGAGATCAGCAAGCTGTCCGTATGCAGATGGCCGATGCTGCCAGTAAGACATTTTTTTCAAGCTATGCTCCCGATTACTTTAATTTTTGTGGCAATGAAAATCTGTATCGCGGTATTGTCGGCAATGTTCAGGCTTCTGCTGCTCCATCCCGTCCTCATAAAAAACGTTGGTTCTTATTTAAATGATAGGGGTGCGACATGATGTCGCACCCCGGAAAGGAAAGATAAAATGAAAGCGACGAAACAGGTCTACACATTTCGACTGAGTAAGGAGGCGATCCAAGTCATAGAACAGCAACCCGGTAAAAACCGAACATCACAGTTGGAACATCTGATTTTTTCCACGAGCAGACCTCCCCTCTCCCACCCTACACCAGAGAACAATTTTCAGAAAGGGGCGGTTAGACTGTGCCCGCAAAAAAGTTTTTAAAAGCTGCCTATCAGGAAAAAAAGGAACAGGCAGCCTTAAAGAAAAAATATGATGTGCAGACAGATGCAATTATCATCGAAAAGAAAAACGCCCTCGTACAGTTTTGGAGAATTACACTGAAAGCCTGCGGCATTGCTCTGCGCGTCATAGCCAGCATAGCGATTGCAATACTGGCTATCATGGGCCTATGCGTTTTGATTTACCCAACGCTTCGTGCAGACTTTCAAATAATCTTATCTGACTGGACCACACAAATTGCTGCTTATTTTGCTTGACAGACCTTTTCGGTGTGTATATAATAAGGGCGTCGGAGGTTTCAGAACGCCCTCTGATGTTCCCCAGATGAAGCCCGTCTTTGAGATGCGGCACCATTGACGGCCCTCCGCAGCCGTAAGTATACCCAGCACCAATGCGGATTTTTTGTAGTTCCGCACCGACACTGATGATATGACGGAACTTTAACGCCAGGATGTTTCATCCTGGCGTTTTCTTTTTACAAAAAACAGGAGTTAAAATGATGAAAAGCAAATTGTTTTACACCATAACGAAGCGCAGCTATTATGACTTTGTTCGACAAAGTATCCCAATGCCTCCCTTGGAGCGCATACAGTTCACGCACTTTAACATTCAGCAAAGTTACACGTTATCATGGTACAATACGCACAAGCAGCTATGCACCTGTAATCTGCGAGGCGACGGTGGGTATGCGACATTGACGCTAAAGACGGGAGAGCATATTTCAACGTTTCGTTTGACCGAATCGCAACTGCTCAGCAACGGTTTAGCCTCGCTTTCCTCCAGCATTCAAGAATTTCATCCCACGCCTTATGATAGATTACAAGGCACGCAACTAGCTTTTTACTACGTTGATCCTCAGTATATCTCTTCACTCTCAGCTGCAGAAATACAGGTACATGGTATCAGCCATGTACCCCATGTGATTTACGACGGACGCCACACAAAATTTATGTGCGGAGCGGTTTTACACATACCACACGCTCCATACATGTATGTCGCGCCAGTATCCAGCACCCAAGCCAATGGTATTGGCGACATTCCGATCATGATGCATAGTGGCAGCCAGGCTTTGCGCAAAGGGACACTCCGGCTCCGATATATGTTCCCCGCATTGCCCGAAGTTTTAGCACATGTGGATATTGCCCATGTAACATCTGCATCTTACCGTAACCTTCTCAATACCCAGCTTGACTACTTGCGCAGCATACATCCTCAAATAGCCTCCGTGGCCGCAGATATGCATGAACTGGTCTGCGCAGAGTGCGGCAGTAACCGGTTCATCGACCGCTGCTGTGACTTTCCACTGTTGGAACAGGCTTGCCGCGATTATGGCATACGCCATGGGCTGGAAAGCGTATGTGCCCCGCAAATAGTTCCCCCCATCCCTCCAATCGATCTTGTTCCTTAATTAACACAGGGGTGCGACATCATGTCGCACCCCTGTTGCTCATTACACATCATCCTCTGGTATATACTCCATCAAGTCCCCTGGCTGACACCGCAGCAGTTTGCAGAGGCGCTGAATTGTTACAGTATTGATGTCTTTTCCGACCTGCATCTTTTTCCAGGTTTCAGATGCAACAATGTGCTCTCTCTGTATTTGATATGTGGTAATATTAGACGCTTTCAGCAAAGCAAAACATTTTTCAAAAGACAGGGCCATCAAACCACCTCCTGTTTATATTAGCATAACACTTCCGTCTAAAACACGTCAAGCGATATAGACTTGTTTAAGCCTATATAATTGTAATCTTAAACAAGATTATATTTGTGCGCATTGTCAATAGAATATAATCTTATTTAAGAGTATAATAAATTATAGAAAGACAGAGTGCGACATGATGTCGCACCCCTCAGAAAGGAGCATCTGTTTGTGTGTACGAGCGAGAATAAAGGCCCTGCTTTCGGTGTCCGAATGAAGCCGAGTCTCAAGCGCTACGTTGAGCAATGGCCCGGCAAAAATTTCAGCGACAAGCTGGAAGCAATGATTTCTTTTTATCAGGAACACGAGAGGGAACAGCGTCAAAAGCTGGCCACTCTTGACCGTTCCATTCAGCAAAGGCGGGCCAAATTGGAAGCTGTCAGTAAGCGGGCATTAGAGATGCGTACTCTGGAAACACAACTGAAATATATCTCCAGCGCCGTTGAGACATATCGAAAAAATTTAACTGCTATGATTCAGAAAGGGGAACGGGGAATATGAAACAAGGTGCATTGACTTACAATGAGGAAACAGATCGATATAGAATCCGATTCAACCTCACCAGCTATTCATCTGATTTACACTGTGGGCAATGTTTTGAGGTATTGGTCAACGGGCATTGGAAGCTCACACGAATCGAATATGACTGTCGCTGGTATCTCATTGGAATAAAGACCACAGACCTGCAAGGGTTACAAGTACGAGTTTAAGGAGAAGATCACTATGAATGAGCAAAATCACGTACCGACGATTCTCGCTGTCTCCTGCCAGAAAGGCGGAGAAGGAAAAACAACATCTGCTTGGCACATCGGGGCCGCACTGACCCAACGCGGGTATAAAGTCTGCCTGATCGACTGTGATCCTGACCACCATTTGAGCTTTGCGCTTGGCTGGCAGGATGATGGGCGCGCAACACTAACCAATCTGGTCTTGATGGCGATTGTTATGGGGCAATTCCCGGATGCTGCCGCAATCAGCGATACAATCCGCCGCCATGACGAGGGCTACGACTACATCCCATGCACCAAAAAGCTGGCAGACGCCAATCTGTTTCTGGCCTCAATGCCGAACAATGAGACTTATCTGCGCCACATTTTGAGGGACACCACCGCATTTGCGGATTATCACTATGTCATTTTGGATGGCCTGCCCGGAGACAATCTGCTGCAAAAAAATGTGCTGGCAGCTGCAGATGATCTTATCATCCCGATCCAGCCCAAAATCATGGATTTTTCGTCCGGCACGGAAATGATGCCGATTGTCCGCGCGGTGCAGGAACGGAGCAATCCGAATCTGCGTATCGTTGGGTCGGTACTGACCATGTTCGATAACACTACGACGGCCCGCGACATCCATACGCTTTTGAAAGAGAGTGAGGATTTTGCTGCCCTGCACCCGTTTGACGCCTCCATCAGCCGGTTGAAAGAAGCCGGAGAGGCCCCCGGTCTGCATGTGAGTTGCGTCAGCCGCGAAAAGAGCAAAATCGGGCAGCAGTATCAGGCAATCGCGAACGAATATCTCGCCAGAAAGGAGTCGTAAGCGTGGCGAAAAAGTTTGACTTAAAGGCAACGGCTCTCGGTCGTGTGACGGAAAGCAGCGCCGACGAAATAATGATCGGCGCGCTTACCGGCAAGCCCAGTAACGATAAGGTGGTTGTAAAGCTTCCGCTGTCCCTGCTTGACCCATATCCATTGCAGGAGGAAGCGTATCCGGTACAGGATGGAGATTACGAGGCCAAAGCCGAGAGTATGTCCAAACTTGGACAGCTGGATCCGATCCATGTGGTACGGGCGGCCCGAGGCCGTTATCAAATCCTTGCTGGCCATCGGCGTGTGGGAGGCGCAAAACTCCTGGGCTGGACGGAGATCGATGCCATCATCGACGATGTGTCTCCCAGTATTGCCGAAGCTATTTTTCACGCGACCAATCTTGAAAGCCAAGAGTTGATGCCCAGCCAGAGAATGCGGGGATATATCGCTATCGAACAAGCCCTGGCGAAAGAACAACATTCCAGTGGCACACCGATCGATACGCTGCGCACCACATCGGCTATTTCGGAGCGCACAGGGGATGACCGGCGAAAGATTCAGAGATACAAGCGGTTGGAAAAGCTTTCGCCGGAGCTGCTTGCCCTGTTGGATGCAGGAGATATTACCTTTGTTGCAGCGTATGACCTGTCCTTTTTAAACCCGGAGGAACAGCAATCCGTGTATGCGGCCATGAACCAGTCCGACAGCGGCACGATCTCACCGAAACAGGCATCAAGCCTGAAAAATCTGAGCGGGGCCGCACTGCTGACGCCAGCACGTGTAACCCGTGTCCTGATCCCTGCAGCTGACGGCGCGGAGCTACCCACTGTGAAAGCAACTCCGAGCACCATCCCCGGCAACGTCTCCAAAAAGGCACGAAAAACTGTAAAGAAGATCAAGCTGCCATGGAGCAACCTGTATATGTTTTTTCCAGCCGAAGTGACTGATGCCGAGGTGGAGCAAACCATTTACGATGCTCTTGACGCATATACAAGAAAAAAAGATTGCGAGGAAGAATAAGCTATGTTTCAACATTTATACGATGAATGGCTCACCAAATTATCCGAAAAGGCCGCTCATTTGAGCGGCCTTTTTCCAAATATTGTCGTCCAGGAGGGCGCGGTTGAAAAACCTCTGCGTGATTACAGCGTCAGTGAACAGGCTGCGATATTATGTGCCTACGGTGATCTCACGGAGGATGACGAGGGCGAGGAATTTCCGGAGGAATGAGTGCGTGCACAAATTTTTCCTGAAGAAGATCGGATCAGGAACGCTGCAGCGTTCGGTTTGTGCACAACTTTATGATTATAGGGAGGAACCACATGAAACATCGAAAACTATTATTGATCGGGTGCAGTCTGGGCGTCGTATGTGCGATTTTGGCCGCTGCCCTGCTTTTCTGGCCACGTAGGCAGCAGCCACTCAACGATAGGTCTGTTACCGTCTGTTCCACTTCCAACAGTTCCAGTGAGGCTCAATCTGCTGTTTCATCGACGGCTGCGGCGCAGTATATGGAGGGACAGGTCGGGTGGCTGACCGTAGAGGGGACGGAGATTGACAACGCCGTTATGCAGGCAGGAGACAACGACTATTATCTGCGCCGCAACGAATACGGCGAGGATGATGTGTGGGGCTGCTACTTTATAGATTATGCCTGCTCACCGAGCAGCCAGAATCTTGTGATTTACGGACACAGCCTAGATGACAGCACAGAGGCGCAGCGCTTCTCGCAGCTCAAGCGTTTCTCCGATCCGGAGTGGGCCGCACAGCACCACATGATCCAGCTGGAGTATAACGGCCAGCGCATGACCTATGAAGTTATCTCGGCGGGGCTTGCCGATGCCACTACGGATACCATTGCCATTGTAACCAACCCTGGCATGGAGCAGGCGCAACAGATCATTGACGCGGCGCTGGAGCGCTCCGATGTACAGTTTGAGGCCGACAAATCAGTCGACCCATTATCCCGCATTCTAACGCTCGCTACTTGTACAACCAACAGCGGCACACGATATGTTGTTACCGCCATTCAAACATCGGGGGATGATACAAATGCAGCTGATTGAATGTCCAGTACTGCTGGAGCATCTGGGAAATGATCCACGCAGCGTTCTATGCTTGGACATCGAAACGACCGGGTTCTTTGCACCTGACGACGAAATCCTGTCATTGTCCATCATTGACGGTACGAATGCAGTAAGGTTTCACAGCTATTTTTGTCCGGAACACAACGACAGCTGGCCGGAAGCAGAGGCTGTAAACGGTATATCGCCTGCCTCAGTTCGCCAGGCTCCGCTACTTAGAGAGCGTAAGGCGGAAATCGACGAACTGCTTGTGTCCGCACATGCGCTTGTCGGTTACAACCTTTGCAGCTTTGACTTGCCTTTTATGGAGGCGTCCGGCATCTGCTGTCCTGATACGGCGGTTTGCGATGTGATGCTCGATTATGCCTTTGTAAATCATGAATGGGACGATGGTTACGGCGACTGGAAGTGGCAGAAGCTTACTGCCTGTGCGGCCAATTACAATTATCCATATCAAGCCCATAACAGCCTGGAGGATGCCAGGGCAACCCTTTATTGCGCGCGAAAAGTCGCGGAAAGCATGGTTGCCATCAACCAGGCTTTCCAGCGCATGAGTGACCCGGCGATTCAGCCATAGATTTTTATATGGTGGAGATGATGATAATGCTCACTGCATTTTTTATTAGCATGGCAGGTTTCATGCTGATTGTGTACAGTTGCCTGATAGTAGCCAGTAATGCCGATGACCAAACGGAGCAGGCACAGGCAAATAACGAAGAACACTTTGTAGAGAAAGGACGGATCGGCCATGGCGGAACGGATCAACGTGCTCTTTATCGCCCCAAAACAGCCCCCGTGTGTAAGACAGATCGTAAATGATCTGCGTTCTAAGCAGGAGTTGGTCGAGGGTCGCATTGAAATTGTCCGACCGTTTGACAACAGCATCGTTGCCGTCTGTAACGACGAAGGACTCATTAATGGAATGCCCTTTAACCGTGAATTGAATGATGGCACTTTTATTTTTGGGCCAATGTTTTTGTGCAAAGAGAGACTTGGTGAAGATGGCTATCAATTGGACGGGTTGAACGAGACAGAACTGGTACGCTATCAAAAGCGGTTTGAAAAGCCGGAAGTGCTGGTGAATTGGGGCGGTCATTACATGGCATTACCTATGGCTTTATTCAGCGAAGATTTAGGCCCTGATTTGTAAATATCGCAATACCCAGGTGGAGGTGCGACATAATGTCGCACCCTTTATTTCACTTTAATATCGGGGGAGTAAATTTGGATCATATCGGGAACTGGCAATGGTGGACCGGTGTGCTGATTGCGGTCATCATTGCAGGCTTTACAGGGTTTGGGGTCGGATACGCTTTTTGTAATCAAACATCAAAATGGCTGCTGGACAGTACCGCCTGGGAAAAGAAACATCCAAGCGAATCTTCTGCGGACGCGGCAATAGTTCCAGCCCCGGTAGTATCCTCCTCTAAGCCGCGCAAAACTGTACTCGGTCGACTGAACGCGAAAACGAAAGATCACAAATCATAATCAGCAAAATGACGATTGTTTTTCAGAGCCTTTCAGGCTATAATAACAATACCAGCATACGCAGAAAGAGGAACAACTATGGCGCTCACAAAAGAAGATTTACAAGCAATCGCGTCTTTGATCTCACAATCTGAAAATAGGATTATGACCTACATTGAATCTCATGTGGAAAAGGAAATCCATCAGATCGCGGACGGGCATAAAATGCTGTATGAAAAGGTGGACAGGGAGTTCAAGGAGATCCACGAGGAACTTGACGAACTGAAAGGGACGCAGGCTGCACAGGAGTTTGTGATCACACGCAGACTGAAACAGGGTTGAACAGAATCAGTGCATTGGGAGGGCGGCATAATGCCGCCCTTTTTGTATATAGACAATCATCATCATATTGGCTATAATGAAGCCGACAAGGAGGAATCCAGCATGAAAAAGAAAATGACAGCAGCCATTTGCGCGCTGGCGATGCTGGCTTTGACGGCCTGCGGCGCGTCCGTGACGGAGATCACGCTGCCGGAAAGCATCGAGCTTGCGCCCGGCGAGAGCCAGCAAGTGGAAATTGCTTATACCTACGACAAGGAGGGCCTGGACGAGCAGGCCCGGCAAAAGGCCGTTGACGCCGCAGCCATCAGC
>ULQP01011919.1_pt1 | contig 12235 bp, 8 predicted proteins | sample 1954571 | NCBI WGS metagenome assembly ULQP01 (sample SAMEA4835657, study PRJEB28245) | human gut metagenome | biome: gut microbiome; material: fecal sample | place: Denmark | collected 2008 | reverse complement strand
CGAGCCGTCAGGCAAGCTGCAACTACGGCATCGGCACAGACGGCCGTGTGTCGCTTTGTGTCGAAGAAAAGAACCGCAGCTGGTGTTCGTCCAGCAATGCCAATGACCAGAGGGCGGTCACCATCGAATGCGCCAGCGACATGAATGAGCCGTATGCCATGAACAGTGCCGTATATGACTCTCTTGTCAAGCTCTGCATTGATATCTGCAAGCGTAACGGGAAGAAGAAGCTCCTGTGGCTGGGTGATAAAAATAAGACACTCAACTATGCTCCGGCGGCAGATGAAATGGTGCTGACCGTTCACCGCTGGTTTGCGAATAAAAGCTGCCCTGGAAACTGGCTGTATGCCCGCCTGGGTGATCTGACCGCAAGGGTAACTGCAGCACTGGGCGGTTCATCCTCATCCGGTATGCAGGCTTCTTCGCTGAAAAATCTCTCGGAAGCAGAAGCAGTTGCAAAGATCGGTCCGCTGTTTACTGCGAACCAGAAAACCACGGGCATCCTTGCCTGCGTGTCGATGGCACAGTTCATTCTGGAATCCGGCTACGGTAAATCTGAGCTGGCACAGAATGCCAATAACTGCTTCGGTATGAAGACTTCGCTTTCCGGGAACAGCTGGAGCGGCAGCAGTTGGGATGGCAAGTCTGTCTATACCAAGAAAACACAGGAGCAGAATACCGATGGCAGTTATGTGACGATCACTGCTGACTTCCGCAAGTACGCTTGTGTAGAAGACTCTATTGCCGATCATGCGGCATATCTGCTCGGTGCGATGAGCGGCAGCAGGAAACGCTATGAGGGTCTGGCAGGCTGTACCGATTACAAGAAAGCGGCACAGATCATCAAGGCTGGTGGCTATGCTACCAGCCACACTTATGTGCAGAGCCTCTGCAGTATCATCGAGCGTTGGAACCTGACGCAGTATAATGCGACCTCTGGCAGCACCACCACCATTTCCGGCTGGTACCGTGTGCGTAAGAGCTGGCAGAATGCCGCTTCCCAGAAAGGTGCGTTCCACGACCTCACCTATGCAAAGCAGTGCGCGGATAAGAATCCGGGCTATTATGTTTTTGACCCGGCGGGTAAGGCCGTCTACCCGGAACCGAAGTCTTCAGTCCCGTATACTGTGCGTGTGTCCATTAAAGACCTCAACATCCGCAAGGGTCCAGGAACAAATTACGGTAAGACCGGTTATTACACCGGGAAAGGCGTGTTTACTATCGTGGCAGAATCTGCCGGTGCTGGCTCTGCGAAGGGCTGGGGCAAGCTGAAATCCGGTGCAGGGTGGATCGCACTTGACTTTGCGGCCCGTATCTAAAAACAGTCCCCGTCCTCCTTGGGCGGGGCATACATATGGTGCAGATAAGACAATAATCTCCCAGATTATTCTCCGTCTTTCTGCATCGGATTTACTTGATAATATCACGAAACAGAGGGAATATGTGACTGCCCAAAGAGAAGAAAACGGGCAGGAAAGGAGCGAAAACTATGAGTACTGGTACGGATTTCCTTGCAAATCTGCAGAAAAAGACTGTGAAGAATACAGTACAGCAGAAACAGCAGAAGAGAGTAACTGCATCTGCTGTGGATGTTTCGGCTTTACTGGAAGCCGCTCTTGGGAAAAAGAAACCTGTGGAAGCTGTGGCAGATGTCCGTCAAAGTACGGATGCTGCCACAGCTTCTTTTTTACCACTGGCTGATACGCACCAGAGCAAGTCTACTCAACAAAAACCCAAAAACGCATCAGATAAAAAACAGACACCCCAAAAATCAAAAGACATCGTGGATGCCGGTATCACAGCTCTTATCCAGAAGGCTCTGGATGCCAAAAAGGTCATGGCAGAGCCGGACATTGCAGAACGGCTGCAGAGCAGTATGGAGAGTGAGTTTACGAAGCTCTTCACACCGGAAGAACCGCAGGATAACAAGTTCGTTTCGACAGCGACCTTCCGGGCTACCAAAAAGAAAGCCGGAACCCTTAATGTGGCAGCTTACATCCGCGTTTCTACGGACATGAGCGACCAGGAGAACTCCTATGAAACGCAGGAAAAATACTTTAACCAGCTGATTGAAAATAATCCGGCATGGAATGCAGTCGGTGTGTACTCCGATTACGGCATCTCCGGCACTTCCAAGGAAAAGAGAACCGGATTCCGCCGACTGATGCGCCATTGTAAGGACGGGAAGATCGACCGCATTGTGTGCAAGTCCATATCACGATTTGCCCGAAACACGGCTGACTTTATGAGTGCACTGGATGTCCTGCATGATTGCGGGGTAACGATTCTGTTCGAGAAAGAAAATCTGGATACGGCAGACCCGACCAGCGACTTCATCCTTACGACACTGGCAGCCATTGCACAGGAAGAAAGCCGCAGCATTTCCAGTAACATCCGGCTGGGGCAGAAGATGCGCTTTCCGAAGGGGGATGTTCCAAACAAGATCATGTACGGATACCGCTACAATGGGAAGATGGTTACCTCCGAGAGCGGATATGAGTATAAAGATATTGAGATCGTTGAGGAAGAAGCCAGGGTCGTCCGGCGCATTTTCCATGAAGTCGTGGAAGGGAAAGCCTATACGGAGATTGCAAGGGGACTGAACATGGACAAGATTCCGGCTCCTGTCACCGACGCAGTGAGAGTAAGAAAGAAAAAATCCAAGAAAGGGCAGTTAAACAGTGATCTACTGGATGGATGGACAGGCGGGAATATCACGCGGATCGTCCGTGCCGAGCGGTACATGGGTGCAGTCCTTATCCAGAAGAAGTTCACATCGGATTACCTGACACATGAAGTCCGGGACAACAAAGGCGAAGTTCCTCAGTATTTTGTCCGGAACCATCATCCGGCAATCGTTGACGAGGATCTGTTTGAAAAGGCACAGGAAGTCGTAAAAGTAAACAGCGATTTATATAACAGGACAAGATCCGGCAAGAAGCCGAGAGCGTTTTCCCAAAGACTAATCTGCGGGGAGTGCGGCCGCTTTTTCCATGTGACAAACGGAAATGGGAACTATCCCATCTGGCGATGCCCGACGAGCAGCCGGACGACCGGAAAACGCATCTGCCATGCAGAAAAAGTATACGAGGAACAGGTTATCCGAGCCTTCCGTAAAGCGGTCCTGGAGCGGTTCCGGCTGACGTTTAAGCCCATCCATGACAACGTGGCTGTGGCAGACATCATGAGCGGACGGTTCAAAGAGCAGTATGACAACTTCACCCCGGAAGCAGATTCTTTTGTAAGCCAGATGCTTGCACGGCTGGAGAGCATTCAGAAGCTGGATTTTATGGAACGCGACCGTGCTTTTTATAAAAAACAGATAGCGGCCGCACACACCAGTGTGGAAAGCACCAGTAAGAAGATCCGGCTCCTGAAAAGTCAGGTGGACGTGATGCAGACCCGTCTGGAACTTCTCGGTGACGAGATGATTGACCCTGCTTCTATAGAAGAGAAGAAAAAGCTCATTGAGAAACTGGAACGGGATATTCAGAAGGACACGGACACTGAGCAGAAGCTGACCGAACAGCTCGACTATATGGAAGACTACTGGGAAGAACTGGAGGGCGACTATGAACGAAGGGAAAAGGCTATCGAGTGGATGAAGAATCTTCCGGCGGGGCGGGATGGTATGGTGGCCTTTCTGAATGAAGTGACCGAAGAACACTGCAAGGCATTCCTCCTCTCCATCACGATCCATTCACCGCTGAAGTTTACGGTCCACTGGTTCGATGACACCAAGACCGAGGTAGAGATGGATTCCAATATTGAAGATTACCGCAATACCGCAAGCTATTATGACGGGAATACGATGCGCGACGGCAGCCAGCGGAAGAGGCATGTAAGATAAGACCAGTTACAAGGCTGGAAGAAAGGAGCAGATTATGACAAGACAAAAAGTGGATGTGATCCCCGCCAGTGTGCGCTCGGTACAGAACGGCGGGCAGCTGAAAAGCCAGACCAACATCCGTGTGGCGGCTTACTGCCGTGTTTCCACGGGAGATGAGAGCCAGCAGACTTCCTACACTACACAGAAAGCATTCTACAAAGACCTCATCACCCGGAAGCCCGGCTGGATTTTTGCCGGCATTTACGCGGATGAAGCAAAATCTGGTACAAACCGGGAACATCGAGAAGAATTCAACCGCATGATAAAAGATGCGATGGATGGAAAGCTGGACTACATCGTTACAAAGTCCATTTCCCGATTCGCGCGAAACACCATTGACTCTCTGACCTGTACCCGTGAGCTTCGGCAGCTGAAGCCGCCAGTGGGTATCTATTTCGAGAAAGAAAACATCGACACGCTGGACGCCAAAGGTGAGCTGATCCTGACGATCCTTTCTGCACTGGCACAGGATGAGAGCCGTTCCATTTCCGATAACATCCGATGGAGCATCCAGAAGAAGTTCCAGTCTGGTGTCCCGCATATCAATCTGAAACGGATGCTGGGATATGAGCTTGGGGAAAATAAGCAGTGGGTCATCGTGCCGGAGCAGGCAGAGATCATCCGCTACATTTTTGACCGTTTCGTGAAAGGCCAGACGGCGAATAAGATCGCTCAGGAGCTGAACCAGATGGAAAAGTTCACGGTCAATGGAAAGAAGTGGAGTGCCAGCTCGATCCTGATCGTTCTGCGGAATGAGAAGTACGTGGGCGACATTGAGATGCAGAAGACCATCACGAAGGACTTCCTTACCCACCGTTCCAGCATCAATAAGGGCGAAGCACCCCGGTACTATGTGAAGAACCATCATGTGGGTATCATCGACCGTGTGACTTGGGACAAAGTGCAGACCATGCTGTTCGAGAAGCCGAGGGCAGACATGACGAAAGGCCCCGGCAAGAAAAAGGTAAAGAGCATTAAGGGTTCTCCGTTTGGAAACCTGCGCTGCGGTGCGATCCTGGAGAATGGGCCTGATGCCGGAAAGCCCTGCGGGGAAGGATTTTTCCGTACAACCTACACGGGTGTGGCAAATGGTTACAGCGATGAGCGGAGTCTTAAGGCGACTGGTGAGGATACCGGAGAGTATCTGGAAAAATACACCTATTCGTATCCCGTTTGGCGTTGCAAGCGTAAGGTCGGGGAGCGGGACGGTGAGCCGCCGAAGAACGGTTCTCCCGACCAGAAAGCGTATTGCCGGAGCAAGAAAGGCTGCATGTCAGATGAGGAAAAGGAAGCTGCAAACAAGCGCTGCCCATCCGAACGCTACCATGAGTGTGCGCTGGAGCAGAGTTTCATGGAACTGCTCTACAGCACGAAGCGTGACTTTGAACAACACGGAGATGCCTCCATGATCGTGACGATGTTTGACAATGCCTATGAGCAGGCTGTCCGGCTGGCGAATAACAACAGCATCTCGGTGCAGAGGATGGCAACGGTGGAGAATCAGATCAAGGAGATGGAAGAACGCCTGCAGGATGCCATCAGCCATCAGGTGGCGGCGCTTCGGGAAGCTGCACTGGAACAGAACGTGGAACTGAATGAAGCCCTTTCCAACGGGGAAGTGACCATTGACGACATCGACCTGGACATCCGAAGCGGACTGACACCGGGAAGTATCGGAGTGAGCTTCTATGGGACGGAAACGGAGGAAGGCTCGGAAGCCCAGATTTATACAGAACTTGTGAACGACCTGCAGGAACGGCTGAAAGCACTCCAACAGGAACGGCAGACGATAGAGGAGGAACAGGGTGTGCTGGCGATCATGAAAAAGAACTTTGAATACTTCCTTGCCTGCCTGAAAGAACTGCCGGATACCAATGCAAGCGGAATGCTGTTAAGAGTCAACGGTCTGGATGTACAGGGAAGTCTTCTGAGAGATGTAGACGGCAAGCCCATCGAAGGCCGGGTGTCTGCCGTGACCAAGGGCAAGCTCAAGCTTACTCCTGAGCGGATCGCAGAAGCACCAGATATGCTCCACTTTGAAAAAGGCATCTACTGTGCTTTTGTTGAGAGCGGGGTACTGCAGGGGGATGTGGCAACCTATAAGACAAACTTCGGTGTGACACTGACCTCAAAAGGCAACCGCAGAACGCTCGACAGCTTCATGGGCTATAAGCGGAGTGACATGGACGGCAATGTGGTCTATGTGGATGCTCCTTATAAGGTGTACGGATTCAGCATTCAGTACCGCAGATACCTGACAACTGCAGCGAAGCGCGAGAGGGAAGAAGCGGTGTGATGGAAGGAGACAGGACCCTGCCGGGTGTGGCTTTTGTGGCTGCATCTGGCAGGGCTTTTTTTGTTTTTAAGGTTTTACTGTGCTGCTATTTTGCCTGTTTTTTTGTCTGGTCTTTTTTACCTGTAGGGATTGCTATGTGCAGATTCCTGTTATATGTTGTGGGTGGCGAGAAATACACATAGCAAGGAGTGTTTGAAATGAAAGATGTAGCAGGGATGCTGGCAGAGAAATATGGTGCAACAGCTGAGGAGATTGTGGCGGCCGGTGCTATGAAATTATATCTCCAGAGCATGGAGCCGGCAGAGGCACTGAGAAAGGTGAGGGCTGTGTATGAGCCAAATGTGATCCGGCTTGACAGTGGCGAAGGCGTGCCGGTACAAAGCAATATTGATGGTGCAAAGTACGCTGCGTTCATCGATGAGTCCTTGGCGTTTGCGGATCAGAAGATGAGAGAGCGTGGGGATGCACTGGCAGAAATGGTTATGGAAAAGTTGAAAGCCGTGGAAGGAAGGTGCCTGATCGAGTGTGCCAGCGTGGAGTTCATAAGTTTTATCGAAGATGCTTATCGGTGTCTAAGGCGGGGAGAGAGATAATACAGGAATTTAAGAAGTCTGCAGTTGATGATATGAAAGAACTGGACGAGAAAAGAAGTGCATAATTGAAACTTATCGGCCCACTGGCGTATTGTGTAGATCCCTACATGGTCCGCTGGTGGGCTTCTTTTTTTGTCCTTATCCGCATAAACCACAGACAGCACTTCGGTGTGTTCCAAAGTGCAGTTGTGGCTTATGCGGGCTTTTTTGTTATATGATCAACAAGTTATAAAATCAAACTCCTAAGCCGTATAAAATTGCTTTCATCTCCTTTACCATCCGGGTGAGAATCTCCTGTTCAATTGCATTACAGTCTAAAAGCAGACGGTGGATCTCGGAATCGGCAGTGGACGCGGAGTGCGCCAAACTGTCTACAAGAAGATCATCTGCTGAGATGTTAAGAATATTAGCAATGTCGACCAGAGTTTCAAGGCTGGGGCGGCTGATTGCCGCTTCAATCTGACTGATGTGTTTGCGAGATACATTCAACTTTTCGCAAAATTGTTCCTGAGTTAATCCGGATGCGTTACGGAAAGTGCTGATACGCTTTCCAAGTGCAGTATAATCTAATGCCATGTATGTTCCTCCTTATGTGTACCCGCATAAGGCTGTTACGATTATCCCGCAGAGAAAAATACATAGCAACTTGATTACAGGAATTCTAAGGCCGCAAAGGTCTACACCTCTATCTGTTATGTGGTCTAAGGCTGTTTTGCCACCTGTTGGGTGGCAAAAACGATGATGTGCCACCTGATGGGTGGCAGTCAAAACACCACACATACTCTATAATATAAATGTAGAAAAGACTGCGTACAGAAAGGGACGATGATGACGAGCAAAGGAGAAAAAGGGATTCTTACATTATACAGTGATGTACAAGCGACTTCTGTTCGTTGGCTCTGGTATCCGTTCATAGCAGTTGGAAAGATCACATTGCTGCAAGGCGACCCCGGTGATGGCAAGTCCACAATGATGATGCATCTGATAGCAGAGCTGTCCAAGGGAGGAACCCTGCCAGATGGTAAAACCATCGGAATGCCGCAAAGGTCTATTTACCAGTGCTCAGAAGATGGCATTTCAGATACCATTAAGCCCCGGCTTGAAAAATGTGGGGCAGATTGCAGAAATGTGGCCTTCATAAATGAAGAAACATACAGTGGCTTGACACTGGATGATGAGCGCATCCGGCAGGCTATTATAGAATTCCGGCCGCGGCTGGTAGTTATCGATCCGATCCAGGCATATCTTGGAAGTGATTCCGACCTCCAGATTGCAGGAAGAGCCAGAAGGCTGATGCAGCGTCTTGGCATGTGGGCATCTATGTATGACTGTGCCATTGTGCTGATCGGACACCTTAATAAAAAAGAAGGAACAAAGGGTCTTTACCGGAGCCTTGGCAGCATCGATGTTGTTGCGGCTGCCCGGAGCGTTCTACAAGTAGAACGGGATGCGGAAAAGTCAGATATCCGCATTGTGCGGCAGATAAAAAACAGTCTGGCTCCGTCAGATGGTGGAATCAAATTCTCGATAACAGCGGAGCAGGGCTTCAAATGGCTGGAGTGTGAAATTAAGCCAGATCCATCAGCGGAGCCGGAAACACCAGTTTTTGAGTCAAAATCTGAGAAGGCGGCGTATCTGATCAAGAAGCTGCTTTCCGGGGGTGACATGAGATCCAGAGAAATCTATATGCGGATGAGCGATGAAGGTATCAGCCGCAGGACAGCAGAAAATATAAAGAAAGAACTCGGCATCCGGAGTTACCGGAAGATGCGACAGTGGTACTGGAGCATGAAGCCGGAGGAATGAGAGGAAGCAAATGATAAGCAGTGGAGCAGAAGCGGCAGACCGCAAGCAGAGAATCAGAGACAGATATAAAGGCGTGGATACTTCTGAGTTAGAAGTTATCCCGGCAAAAACTGTGGAGGGACTTGGAGAAAGCACCTCTATCCGTCGTGTTGCCGCATATGTCCGTGTTTCCACTGATAATGATGAACAGACTTCTTCGTATGAACTTCAGAAAAATTATTACACGGATTATATCAAGGCACAGCCGGGATGGGAATTCGTTGGAATCTATGATGATGAAGGCATCAGCGGTACATCATTGGAGCATCGTAAAGGAATGCAGCAGATGATCGAGGACTGTAAGGCCGGAAAGATTGACCTGATCCTCACAAAGTCCATCGCCCGTTTCGCCAGAAACATTGTGGATTGTCTTTCCGTCATTGAAACACTGAAAAATCTTGACCCGCCCGTGGGTGTAAAATTTGAAGCGGACAACATCTACACATTGGACAGTAACGGCCGCATGATACTGACGATTTTGGCATCCGTGGCAGAGGAAGAATCTCATTCCAAGTCTATCATTATGAACTGGTCCATTGACCGCAGGTTCAGCCGTGGACTGTTCCTTACGCCGGCCCTGCTCGGATATGACCAGGACGAGGATGGCAGCCTTGTGGTGAATCAGGACGAAGCACAGACGGTGAGGGTGATTTACTATCTGTACCTGAACGGATTTTCTTTCACCGAGATTGCAGAGCTACTGACAGATTATGGCCGGAAGACAAAACTGGGGAACACGGAGTGGAATCCCGGCACTCTTGCAGGAGTCATTGCGAATGAACGCCATTGTGGGGATGTATTGGCGAGGAAGACCTTTACACCGAATTTCCTGACGCATAAATCAAAGAAAAACAATAACGACCGGACGCAGTATCGGCAGAGAGATCATCATGAGGCAATCGTGTCCAGGGAAGTCTATAATGCGGCAAATCATCTGCGAGCATCCCGGAGTTATACAAAGAAAAATCGCCCACTGCCAGTCCTGAGTGTGGTGGATGATGGAATCTTACGCGGATATGTGCCTTTTGATAAGGACTGGACTGGCTTTTCGGCAGAAGAATACCGGGAAGCATCTGAGAGCGTCATGCAGGAAAAACAGCAGGATACGGTAAAAGTCATGAACCGTTTGGATCTGAGTGGATATGAAGTTGTGCGGGCACAGTATTTTGCTACTTTACAGAATCCGGCTATGACGATCTCCAATGGCAAGCTGCGTTTTAATACCGCTTGTCTGAAAAAGTTTGAAGATGTGGAGTATGTAGAACTGCTCCTGAATTCGGTTGACCGCTGCATTGCCATTCGCCCGTGCGAAAAGGATAATCCGAATGCAATCCGCTGGGGCAGACTGAAAGAGGGACACTGGTGCGCCAGTACACTCGGATGCCGCGGTCTGGCAAAAGCCCTTTTTGACATGATGGAATGGGAAGAAGGTTTGAAATACCGTTTCCGTGGGCAGCTCGTGGAACAGAACGATGACAAGCTGATGCTGTTTGAACTGGATGAGCCGGAAATGGTTAAAGTAGAAGAAATTGTCCTGCCATCCAAGGAACAGGATGAAGAGGGAAAAACCGTCAAGCAGACGATCTATATTTTCCCACCAGAATGGGCAGGTACTTTTGGAAAGCCGATCACAAGTATTGCACAGGTCGGGATTTTACAGCAGGAGCATTACTCTGGAAACTGGGATGTACTTCGGCCGGCAGCAGAGATAGAAGAAATGAACACTTTTACCGCAGATGGCCTGAATGCTCTGCTCCATGAAGCGGAAAAAATAATGGAAGGATGGACTGACACAGATGAATGAAAATACGAACACCATGCCACCGGAAGAACAGGCAGAAAATGATAGAGACGCAAGAGCGGAAGAATTAGAAAGTACATTTTCCTATGATGGATACCAGGTCGTGCGGAAGGAGCTGTTTGCACATCTTCGTGACCCTGCAATTGTGATCCGCAAGGACAGCATTACATTTAACACAGCCTGCATCACTGGGCTGGAAGATGTGGTTTATGTACACGTCATGTTCAACAGTGACTTGAAGCGTATTGTTGTACGCGGCTGTGATGAAAACGACAAGGACGCTCTCCGCTGGTGCATCGCCAAGCCAGATAAACGTAAAAGCCGGAAGATGACCTGCAAGCCTTTTTCAGAACTGGTGTATAAGGAAATGGGCTGGGATACCGAATGCCGGTATAAGATGCTTGGGTACAGAATTTCGTTTGAAGGGGAAACTCTGTATGTTTTTGACCTGCTTGTGCCGGAGATCTTCCATGAAGGCCAGAAGCGGAAAAATGGAACAGACCAGAAAAATGCGCAAGAAACAAAGCCTGCAAATACCAGAAAGGGATTTTACCCAGATGATATTGCGGGTACTTTTGGCGTGCCTGTAGAAGAACATCTGAAGGAATCCGAAGTTCAGCAGATGGACGGATATGTGTCAATGGGAATACTGACAGGAAAAACGGTCCCCGAAGTCGGTCAGGGTGCCGGAACAGATTGAACTTAACGATACCAAGGGGGAAGTGCGCCCATTTTTAAGGAGGGGAGAGTAGTGAACGAAAGAATATGGAACCAACGGATGCTGGGTCTGACTTTTAATGTCGAAGATGGAAGGATCACAATCTTCCGCAGCACATTGGAAGCATTAGGCTGGCCAACCCACTATCGTTTTCTGTACAACCGAGAGGCAAAACAGGTAGCTGTGCAGAACTGTACGGCTGAAGATGCAGGAGCTCATAAGACACCGAAGCTGACTGTGAGCAACAGCTGCGAGATCAAGTGCGTGGCATTGGTGCGGATGATCTACCGGGACATGCGGTGGAACCGGGACAATACATATCGTCTGGAGGGGAAAAGCATCCCCAGACAGCAACTTGTGAGTTTCGATTTAGGCACTCCGTTTTTGGTCGAAAACGGGAAAGCTCTTGACGAAAATCCAAGCCCCACAAAGCCCCTGTGCGGCGAAGAAGTGTCCGCTGCAGAAAGTTCCTCGGTCTCGCCAATTAAACTCAACAGTGGGGCGATGTGAGGGGCGTGTGGCGAAGTCGGCAAAAGGCAGCCAACCGGGTCAGAATCCAGGATGCTTGCAAGGCAGCAAGGTGGAAGGTGACCGGGTGGGCAGGAGACAGTGCGGACAAGTCTACTCAACAAAACAGTGATTATAATCACTCCTAACAAGTCTACTCAACAAGTGAATAAAATTACTTTTGTACCTATGAACGATAAAAATAAGTGATTAAGCTCACTTATGGCTATTGGAAATAAGTGATTTTGTTCACTTAGAAAAAGTGAGCTTTTTACGCCACCCGGAGTTTTGGGTGATGCTATCATTTGGTAAAAATAAGTGATTATAATCACTGAAAATCATTACAAACTGAAATAAGTGAGCTTAATCACTTATAAGGAAAAAAGTGAATATTTTACGCTCTGATGTACTTTGAGGTCGTCGATTAGTCAATAATCGGCGGCTTCTTTTTTATGCCCGGAAAAGTGGGTATGTAGCGACATATGGCAATAAGTGAGCTTTATACGCCACCGTCGAGCAACTTCTCCGAACAAATTTGAGTGCAGAAATTACGATAGCAAGAAGAACTTTTTCGACACAAGTGCCG
>ULQP01008379.1_pt1 | contig 12236 bp, 15 predicted proteins | sample 1954571 | NCBI WGS metagenome assembly ULQP01 (sample SAMEA4835657, study PRJEB28245) | human gut metagenome | biome: gut microbiome; material: fecal sample | place: Denmark | collected 2008 | reverse complement strand
TGACGGGGCGGAATGTCAATCCTGGTCTAACAGAGCCTTAAAAAATGCAGCAATATGCTGGAAACATGTGTGCCACAATCCTGTATCACAATAAGTTGCAACAGATGTGCCTCACGAAGGGATTCTCTATGACCGAGCTCCAAGAACTCCGTCGCTATCGCCGCGATCTCCATCGCATTCCGGAGCTCGATTTCGATCTTCCGCAGACTATTGCCTATATCGAGGGCGTGTTGGCGCCGCTCGCTTGCGAGGTGACCCATCCGTGTCCCAGCTGCGTCTGCGCTTTCTTCGACGCTGGCGTTGGTGCCGCGCGTGCCACGGCGATTCGCGCCGATATGGATGCGCTGCCCATCGCGGAGGCGACGGGAGCGGCCTTTGCCTCGATCCATCCCGGCAAGATGCACGCTTGCGGACATGACGGACACATGGCCATGGCACTTGCCGCCGCGACGTATGTCGACCGTATGATTCGCGAGCAGCCGGGCGCCATTAGGCGCAACGTTCTCTTTGTGTTTCAGCCGGCCGAGGAGACGACTGGTGGTGCCAAGACGGTGTGCGAGAGCGGCGTGTTCGAGCGCTACGGGGTGGATCGCATCTTCGGCTTCCACGTGTGGCCCGATCTGCCCGCCGGCACGTTGGCGAGCTGCTCCGGTCCGTTGCTGGCGCGTTCGAGTGAGACACACATTCATATTCACGGGACGAGCATCCATATCGCTAAGACCTATGGCGTTCCGGTCGAGGAGTCGCACGATGCGGCGCTGGCGGCTGCCAAGTTCTTGGTTGCCGAGCGCGAACTGATGGACGAGCTGGGCACCGACGAGCCCTGTATCGGCAAGTTTGGTCTGCTGCAGGCCGGTACCGTCTGCAATGCGGTGGCGGGGGAGGCCCATGTTGCCGGCAGCCTGCGTGTGTTTACGGACGACATGTTCGACCGGGCGCGCGAAGGCGTGCGCCGCGTGCTGGACGATGCCTGTGCCGCAACAGGCTGTACGTACGATCTCGACTTTGCCGAGGGCTATCCGCCAGTCGATAACGACCCCGAGCTGTTTGCCTGCATTGCGCTTGCCTTGTCCGAGCTGCAACTTGTGGACGAGCCGCTGCTGATCGCCGAGGATTTCGCGTTCTATCAACGCCATCTGCCGGGCGTGTTCTTCTTGCTGGGCACGGGCGTGCCAGAGGGACAAGACAATCCGAGTGACGCTGATGGCTGCCCCGCCTATGCCACAAGCGCTCTGCATACCGATAGCATGCTCTTCGACGAGGAAATCCTACTCAAAGGCCTCGATGTCTATAAACGATTGCTTTTGCTTGACTAAGGCGTGAAGGACTATTTGTTCTAGAAAACACGAACAAACGTACGATATAATAGAGATGTAAGTCTATAGAAACGTTTGACGTTACTAACGTAAGGCGATACTATGATTGCATCGTATAAAGATGAGGATACCGAACGCTTTGCCATGGGTGTGCGGGTCAGGAGGTTCGTGCCCTTTGAGCGTGTTGCGTTGAGGAAGATTCGCCAACTGCAGGTTTGTGCTTCACTTGATGATCTTCGCGTTCCACCGGGCAACCGCCTGGAAGCTTTGAAGGGCGATCGTGCCGGTCAATATAGCATCCGTGTTAACGAGCGCTATCGGGTCTGTTTTGAGTGGAGACAGGAGATGGCTTGGAATGTCGAAATCGTCGATTATCACAAGTGATGAGGCTTCGGCCGATTTGCTGTCGCCGGTGACTCCTGGTGAGCTTCTCAAAGAGGAGTTTCTTGTTCCCATGGGCATTTCTCAATATCGCCTTGCTAAGGAGACTGGGATTCCGGCTCAGCGTATCGGGCAGATTGTCTTGGGAAAACGTCGCGTGACGGCCGACACCGACCTCCGTCTTTGCCGTTATTTTGGCCTGACGGATGGTTATTGGCTGCGCGCTCAGGTGGCGTTTGACCTTGAGGCCGAGAAAAGGCGGATCGAACCGGAACTCGACAAGATCGTTCCTGTTCAGCAGGCCATCGCACTGTAGTGCTCAAAGATGATGGGGGTGGCGCGGCGATGAGGCGACGCCGACAGTCTGCCGTATATAGTCCGGGTGGATGCGGGTGCGGTTTGCTGCTGCTTCCGGTCATCGCTGTGGGCATTGGCGTGATGTTTGTGCTTGCTGGGCTGGCTACGGCGGCACTCGTACTGTTTATCACTGCTATCGGCGTGACGATTTGGCTTTATCGCAGTCGTGAGCAGTGCCGCGCCGACGGTAAGACCAATGTAGGATGGATTGCCTTTTTGGTCATCGCCTACCTGCTGAGCATCAGCTATTTGGCCTTCTTTATCCTGTTGCTTGTGAGCACCTTTACCGGGGAATCCGTCACGGTGGGGTAGGCTTCGACGAGCTTCTTGAGGATGAAGCGAGGGGCGGACTCTGAATGAGCCGCGCCCCGCATCAACAAGTTTCATTCGTTGTGTAGCAATCCGAATGTACAAGCGTTTGGCGTGAGAGCACCGCCGCCAGCAACGCAGGGATACAGGTCGCGATCGCCAGCTCCCGTTCCAGCTCATCGCAAAAGCGCGTCAACGTCGCGCCTGACCACGGCCATTTCCTGTTCGAGTTTGTAGGCTCGCTCGATGTGAGCTCGTCGATTTTGAGCTCCATAACTGCGCGGCTGCGCGAGTTGGACTCGATCACTCCGATTGGTGTCACAGTGACGCCGATGAGCGTCACCGCAATAGACTCCACTGGACCTCCTGGCAGGACATAGGTCAACTTGCGAGTGCATTATCCGCTGCGGTCACAAATCAGCTGGCAACTGAGTAATCGGCCTAAAGCACGGGGTAAAATACGCTAAAGAGGAAGGAATGGAGGCTGAAATGGAAGAGTTCGAGCTTAAGGACGAGCAGCAGGAAGAGAGCGTGAAGACAGCGCTGACGGAAACCGACCTTGAGCTTGACAATACGGAAAAGAAGCCTCTCATGCAGGCCACCCGAGAAAAGGTGGAAGCCATTCCCGATGTCGTTAAGGAGGGCGCAGCGAAAGCCGTCCAATTCGTCAAAGAACATAAGAAGGAGATTGCCGCTTGGACGGTCGCTGTCATTGGGGCTGTCGCCTACGTTGCCAACAACTCGCATGAGAAAGATCAGCTGCTGGAAAAGAATGCTCGGCTGACGGAAGAAAACGCTCAGCTGTCAGGCGATCTCGTAATAGAGCGCGAGGTTTCAGACCGTTTGGCATCGCGAGTGGTGGAGCTCGAGAATCTCTGCGATGAGAAAGACGACTATTTCCGAGAGACGATTTCGGACGGACTGCGTCATGGAAGTTCCCTCGCCGGAAAGCACATGGCCGACCGAAGGCAATATCTCAATGAGGGGTAGGCCGGTTCTTACTACGCGCCATTACGCTCTAACGCCTAGCCTGCACCGCTGGGGCGGCGCACTCATTCTTGGCAGCAGCGCATGAAAGACGCCTGCGCAGCCGTCAGGGGTGCTATTTGGTGCAGTTCCAAGCCTCATCCAGCCGTCAGCTAGCCCGCCTGCCCCTCGCCGTCGTCGCGGCGTATCGCGTACTCGTCTGCTTTGAGTCGCAGGCCGTGTCATTGCCGCCAACGATGGCCTTGTGGTTGTTGAATGTGGTCGGGCCCATGTGACCCTTGGGCGGTTCTCAGCCCGCATCTACCAGGATTCTATCGAGCTCGTTCGAGCATCGAGTGTGTAGGGCATGCTCGAGAGCGTCGTCGTCCGCATGGACTACGCCGCGCAGGTTTGTCATGTCGGAAATCGAGGCAAGACGCTGCAGCCGTAGAACCAGTAGTTCAAATCGATGTTGGCAAGCCTCGAGGTGTCATCGGCGATGGACACGCGCTTCATGCTCTTCTATACCGCAACCTTAGCTCTCAGCTAATGAATTCAAGTTTAATCCTTTCTACGATGTGCTGTGTGCCGGCACGGTAGCCGGATCGTAGGAAGGATGCATGATGAAAAAGCTTGAAAACGAAGTGCTGCTGAGCCGTCGCGCTGCACTGAGCGCATTCGCCACCGTCGCCTTGGGGACTGCCGGTCTTCTTGCCGGTTGTGGTAGCGATAAGGCGACCGTCACCGAGGACGCTGGCGATGGCGACAAGAAGGAAGAGGCGAAGAAGGAAGAGCAGCCTACGACTGACCTGGCGGTTGGTGCGACGGTGACCACGGCTGCCGGTCTTTCCGTCGTTGTCGATTCCGTCCAGCCCGGCCTCACAAATTATGACGGTTCGACCATGACGGGCATTCACGTCACGTACGTTAACAATGGCGATGAGGGCGCAGATTACAATATCTACGACTGGAAGGGCGAGGACGCCAACGGCGCTCAACAGAATCAGGGTTACTACAGCGAGGGCTCCGATGAGCTGCAGTCTGGTACCCTTTCCGCCGGTGGCTCCGTGGCGGGCAATATCTACTTTGATGGCGATATCAAGAAGGCACTGTATTTTGCCAACATGTTTGATAAGTCTGCCACTGCAAGCTGGGCGCTGGCCTAGCATGTCGCTACCGTTGCGCCGTATGGGAGGTGAGGTCGTATGCCCGATAAAAAGCTGACTGACGAGTTACTCAATGAGCTTCTCGACGCGCCAAACATCGATGGCTATATCAAGGAGCACGACTTTGCCACCCCGTCGCTTTCGGACTACCTGAAGCAGCTACTGCAGGAAAAGGGCTTGGAGCGCTCGCGCGTGGTTCGTATGGCCGATCTCAATGAGACCTTTGGCTATCAGATCTTTACCGGTGCGCGTCATCCGAGTCGCAATAAGGTGCTGCAGATTGCCTTTGCGATGGCGCTGACGCTCAAAGAGACCAACCGTGCGCTGACGGCTGCCGGGGTAAGCGTCCTTAACTGCAAGGACCGCCGCGATGCGATTATCATCTTTTGCATCGATCGCGGGTGCAGCCTCCAAAAGGTCAACGAGGAACTGTATCGCTTTGGCGAGGAGACGGTGAGTTAGCGGCTGATATCTGAGCCGGCGGAGCTGTCGAACAACGATGCAAACGAACGGGGCGCGGATGCCATGGGGTGTCTGCGCCCTGCGCTATGATGGAGGCTATGGATACTCAGACCCCAACATATTCCAATGACGAGCTGACCGCAGCGCTTGCCGAGCACCTGGCGTCGCTCGATCGCGACGACAGCTATCGCGTGGAGCGTGTACTTAAGCGCTCGTCCGTTGAAACAACCGAGCTCGTGTACTTTGAAGGAACCGGCGGTGGTTCGCTCGGCCCCTTTGTCCGTAAACGCATCGATGCTTCGGCTCAAATCGGCGGGGCATACGAGCGTCTGTTTGCCGCCCAGCGGGCAGGCAGGCGTTTTGAGCACCTGCCCAGAATCGTCGATTGTCGTCGTGTGGGCGACGAGCTCAACGTGGTTATGGAATACATCGAAGGGGAGACGCTCGGGGCGCTGGTGGACCGTCTGGGAGCCACCCCCGATTATGCGCGTGAATTGTATCCTGTCCTTTGCGACGCCGTGGGCGAGCTCCATGCCGGTTTTGCAATGGCGGGGGAGACGTCGGCGCCGGTGATCCATCGTGACCTCAAGCCGTCGAATATCATCGTGACAGGTGCCAACTATACGCCTGATGACGGCCTGACGTTTTCATCGCTGGTGATTATCGACCTGGGGATCGCGCGCGTATGGCACGATGGCGCCGATGCCGACACCGTCAAGTTTGGCACGCGACCCTATGCGCCGCCCGAGCAGTATGGGTTTGGGCAGACGAGCGTGCGAAGCGACGTCTACGCACTTGGCGCCCTGTTGTTCTTCTGCTTGACGGGAGTCGACCCTAAGCCAGGGCTCGACATGCGCGAGCAATGCGAGGCGCGCGGCATTCCCACTCCACTTGCCGATGCCGTCTGCATGTCGATGGCGCTCGACCCGGCCAAGCGTTTTGCGAGTGCGGAAGCGTTGGGACGGGCGACGCGCGCGGCATACGATCTGAGTCGCCCCGTGCGGCCTCCTGCGCCGCCTGTCCGAACTCCGGCCTCGGAGACGGTGTTGACGCCCCAAGGGCTCCAGAACCCCGCAGGGCCTCCTGGCCCTGCCGCCTCCGCTGCATGTGGTCTGCTCTCTCGCGTTCCGGAGTCTTTGGGGCGCATTTGGAATACGCTCGTCTGCTTCTCGCTGCTTGTGTTCTTTGTCGGAAGTCACTTTGCCGTCTTTTACCCCACCGGAGCGAACCAAAGCTACCCGACGTGGCTTCTCATAATCGAGTATTTTTTCTTTGTCGATGGTCTTATGGTGCTTATGCATTTTGCGCTGCTCGATAAGCGCCGTCTTCGTCGGCGATTCGCACTGCTCGACAGCTATCGCGGCATGAAACTCGCAAAACTCTGGCTCAAGGCATTGGGTGTGCTGCTCCTATGCATGATCGTCATAGTCGCGGTTGCCAATGCGACCGGCGTCGTCGATACTTCCGCCACCTAAAAGAAAAGGGCCCCATTGGGGCCCTTTGCAGTTGCACTTAGATGCGGTTCATCTGAGCGGCGACTTTGTTGTACCAGTCCTGCCACGTGGGCGGGCAGTACTTTTTGGCCGCTGCCGGGGTAAGGGTGGAGCCGTAGTTGGCGCCCAGATAGGCAACGTGAGCGGAGATGCCCTCGCTCCAGCTGCCAAAGCTGCGCCAACCGCCGCCGCGGGCACTCCAGCCCCAGGCGTTGTAAGAATTGGCGCAATAAGCACCCTTGGTGCTCTCGATGCAGGCGATGGCGGGGGACCAACGGGGGTCGACACCGGTATTCCAAGCGGCGACGGCAAAGTTATAGCCCTGGCCTGCCATGGGGGAGCCGGCGAGATAATTGTCGATGCGGCCTGTCCACTCATTAATGAACGAATCGTAATCGGAGCTACCGGTATTGGCGTTGTTCACCGTGGTGTCGATGGTGGTGTTGGTGTTGGTGGCCTGGCTGCTGGAATTGCTGCCGCTTACGCCCTCGCCCGAGAGCTTCTCGGCGGCAGCGGCCTTATCGGCCTCAAGCTTGGCAAGCTCGGCGGCATTTTCCTGCTCGGCTTTTGCCTGTGCCTCGCTGCGGAGCTGCTGGGCCTGCGCCAGCGCGTCCTCGGCGTTTTTCTGCTCCGCCTCAAGCTGAGACTTGGCCTGCTGGAGCTCAGCCTTGTTCTGCTCGAGTTCGGTTTGCATGTTATTGAGCTCTTCGATCTCGTCGACGCTCGAGCTCGTGATCTGGTTGGTGTATTTGCAGGTCGTGATGAACTCACCCAGGCTCTGCGCGTTGACCAGGAAGCTCACGATGGGATTGGTGCCCTTCTGATACTTGTACAGATCGCGCATGGCGGAACTTGCCTTGGCCTGCTGCTCGGGAAGCTTAGCCTCGATTTCCTCGATGCTTGCCTCATTGGAGTCAATCTGCTTTTGCAGGTCATCGAGTTTGGTGCGGGCGTCGTTGTAGGCGCTCGTGGCGGCTTCGATCTTCTGCTGGGCTGCGGAAAGCTGGTCCTGCGTTGCCTGCGAGGCGGCATACGCCGCAACGGGGGAGAGCATCGGCGTGGCCGTCAGCGCAACGGCGAGCGCGGCGCTCGGGAGGATACGAGCCGGCTTCGACGCAATGAGCGCTGCGGTGCGATGATTCGAATGCTGCATCCAGTCCCTCTGCAATCAATCGTAGGTTATGGTTCGAACGGTATTCTACTACTGCTTTCGACCTCAACTTGAACCTTAAAGGTCCCAAAGGGTCAAGTTGAACTTGAGGCTTTGGCTTTGACCTGCAGTTATGATGAATTGTTGAGAAACCATAGAGTTCAACTTTAACGTTACAGAGCTCTGTTTGAGAGGAGTTTTGGGCTGTAAAAGCCATCTCAACGTGGGGTTTTATAACTACAGCGTGCCCTTCTGGCGAGCCTGCTCAATCTCTTCGAGGGCCTCGGCGGGGGTGAACGAACAGGTGCCGTCGCCGAGTTTGATTACCTGGATATCGTCGCCGGCGTAGACCTCTCCGCCCTTTAGTACCACGCCGAAAACGCCCTCGTGGGGAAAGATGCAGTCGCCGGCGAGATAGTAGATGGCGCAACGGGTGTGGCAGACCTTGCCGATTTGGCTGATTTCGACGAGCACGTCGCTTCCAAGCTTGAGCTGTGTGCCCAAGGGGAGCGAGAGCAGGTTGATGCCCCGGGTTGTGAAGTTCTCTCCAAAGTCACCCTTGCGCACATCGAGTCCGCGGGCCTGCGCCGTCTGGATGGACTCTGCGGCCAAAAAGGAAACCTGACGGTGCCAATGCCCGGCGTGCGCATCGGAGGCGAGGCCAAACTGCTCGATGACGGTGTCGTGCCCGTCGGCGACGGGTGACTTACGCGTGCCTTTGTGCTCCGACGTGTTGATTGAGACGATACGGGCAGGCCCGTTGTAGGCGTCGTCTGCCGTGCACAGGGGAGCGGTCGCTTTCGCACGTTCCGCCAGCTCGCGCCTCGCGGCATTGAGGATGGGATTATCGGTCGGATGGTCTTGGGGCACGTGTGCGCCTTTCGCTCGAGGATGTCAATACGCTGAATCCTACAACAATGGTAGGTTCATTGCCCGTTGTCATACAACGGTGAGCGCCGTCTTCGTGCTGGCCTTCGTGCTGGACGATTACGTCGATTGCCATAGATACGGTGGAGCTTTGGGCGCCGGCGGCTTGGCACGCTAGAATGAATCAGTTGCGCAAAGACCGCCCGTTGTGTGGGCAGTTCATGATAGGAAGTTTCCATGGCATTGCAGTTTACAGAGCGCGAGTTCATTCCCGTGCTGCTCGGTGGCGACATCAACGCCTATTCGGTGGCGCGCGCCTTCTACGAGGAGTACCAGGTCAAGAGTCTGGTCTTTGGCAAGTATCAGACGGGTCCCGCGTACCGCAGCCAGATTATCGACTACACGCCCAACGTGGATATCGACACCATGCCCGTGATGCTCAAAACCGTCAACGGCATTGCCCAAACGCATGCCGATAAGACGATTGTCCTTGTGGGCTGTGGCGACAACTATGTCGCTCTCGTGGCTCAGGCCAAGGATGCTCATGAGCTGGCGGATAACATCGTCGCTCCCTACGCGCCCTACAGTATGCTCGAGCAGTGCCAGAAGAAGGAGATCTTCTACGAGCTGTGCGAGAAGCATGGCGTGCCCTATCCGCACACGTTTACCTTTACCAAGGCGATGCTCAATGCCCAGGGTGAGGCGCCTGCCGAAGTGCTCGACCAGATCGATTTTCCTTACCCGATGATTCTGAAGCCTTCTGACGGCATCATGTGGTGGCAGCATGAGTTCGAGGGCCAGAAGAAGGCCTATGAGATTGCCGACCGCGCCGAGCTGGAACAGGTCATTCGCGATTCGTATGCCAGCGGCTACACCGACGATCTGATCTTGCAGGATCGCGTGCCCGGCAACGACGAGTACATGCGCGTGCTCACCAGCTATTCCGACCGCAACGGTAAGGTCCGCATGATGTGCCTGGGCCATGTGCTGCTCGAGGAGCATCAGCCCCACGGTGTCGGCAACCATGCCTGTATCATTACCGAACCCAACGACGAGCTCATGGGCGGCGTGCGCAAGTTGCTCGAGGACCTTCACTTTGTGGGCTATTCCAACTTTGACGTTAAGTACGACGAGCGCGATGGCTCGTTTAAGTTCTTCGATTTCAACACGCGCCAGGGTCGCAGCAACTACTACGTTACCAACAGCGGCTTTAACGTTGCCAAGTATGTGGTGGACGAGTATGTGTTCAACCGCCCGTTTGAGCCGGAGTTTGTGACGGCGCAGGACGAGGCCCTGTGGATGGTCGTCCCCATGGGCGTCGTCGACAAGTACGTCAAGGATCCCGAGCTGCGCGCTAAGGTGCATCGCCTGGACAAGGAAGGCAAGGGCGCCGACCCTTCGTTTATGAAGGGCGACTTTGTCTTTAACCGCTGGCTGCGCATGTGGCACACCAAGCTGCGCCACTTTAAGCTGTTCAAGACGTATTACAAGTAGATGAGCGCGGCGCCCGTCCGGTTTGCATCGGGCGGGCGCGGGTATGATACGCGTAATTGCGCAAGCGTCACCAAGGAGGCGGCGATGGAAAAGCTGGGAGTTATCGGCGGCATGGGCGCCGAGGCCACGTCGTATTACTACGATCAGGTGGTGCGTCATACGGCTGCTGCCTGCGATCAGGAACATATCGACATGGTGGTGCTCTCCAAGTCGACCATGCCCGACCGCACGTTGGCCATTAAGACCGGCGAGCATGCCAAGCTGCTGGCGACCATGAAAGAGTGTGCCCAGGCACTCGAGTCGCTGGGCTGTGCGCACATTGCCATTCCCTGCAACACGTCACACTACTTCTACGACCAGATCCAGTCGTTTACGAAGGTGCCGATTATCCACATGCCGCGTGAGTCGGTTCGTTATGCCCTTGCGGGTGCGGTGATGGGGGAGTGCGAGTTCGACCCCAACCTGAGTATGCCGGCCGAGCCGGTGCATAAGATCGGCATCATGGGCACCGACGGAACCGTGGGCGCGGGTGTCTACGGCCGCGAATGTAAGGCTGCGGGTGTTGAGGTTGTCTATCCCAGCGAGAAACGTCAGAACGATGTGATGTCGCTTATCTACGATGATGTGAAGGCCGGACGTGAGCCCGATATGGATAAGTTCGACCGCGTGATGTGGGAGTTCGCCCGTAGCGGCTGCGACCGCGTCATTCTGGCCTGCACCGAGCTATCGGTGCTACAGAAGTACCGAGAGATGCCCGAGATCACCCTCGACGCCATGGATGTCCTGGTGCGCGAATCCATCATCCGCAGCGGCGCCCCCTACCGCCTCTAGCTTCCGGCCTGCCAAAAAGGGACAGGTTAATTTTGGTAGGTTTTATCTGGTGAAACAGTAAAGGCCTCGGCTCGTTTGGTGCGAGCCGAGGCCTTTTGCGTTGGGCTGTTGCTGTCGGTGGTGAACTAGAACAGGAAGCCGATGGCGATGAGGGCGATGCTGACGATGAGCACGGCGATGTCCAGGCCCTTGATGGGGTAGCGCTTGTACGAGCTGGTGCGCGTACGCAGATAGAAGCCGCGCTGTTCTGCCGCCAAGGCTGTGGCATCGGTCTTGCCCACGCTCGAGATGAGCAGTGGCACACACAGTGGCAGCATGAGCTTAAGCTTCTTGATGGGGTTCTTGGTGTCGTACTCGACGCCGCGTGCGGTCTGCGCCTCCATGATGGCGTTCATCTCCTGACCAAACACCGGCACAAAGCGCAGCGCCGTGGTAAAGGTGAAGGCATAGCGATACGGCACGTGCAGCACCTCGACGCAGGCGTTGGCAAGGTCGTTGAGCTTGGTCACCATGAGCATGAGGATGAGCGGTAACGCCACACCCAGCAGGCGCAGGCAGGCCTTCGATCCTGTGATGAGGCCCGTGTCGGTGATAAAGCCCCACACCACGTTGCCATCGCGCATAAAGGCCAGCTGGAGCACCAGCATGATAAGCGCGAGCGGAATCAGCAACTTGAGCAGCGAGAACAGACGGTCGACGACGCCGGCATAGGCACCCAGCGCAAGGGTGAGTGCCAAAAAGCCCAGCAGCGCCACGTAGGTGTCGGACAAGAAGATGCCGACGATGATGGCGGCGGCGAGGCCCAGTTTGACGACGGGATTCAGGCGATGCAGCAGCGTATCGCCTGGCATGTAGTCGATGACGTTAACCACGGTGGACCATCTCCTTGGTAATTCGAACGACATCGGTGACCTCGCTCACCTGCGCAAAAGCGGGCGAGACGGAAGATGCCAGACGGCGCGAGAGTTCAATAACCTGGGGAGGCTCCACGTAGGCACGCCGCATGAGATCGATGTTCGAGAATAGCTCGTGCGTGCGGCCGCGGTCGAGGATGCGACCGTCGGCCATTACCACAATGCGCTCGGCAAAATCCGAGACGACTTCCATATCGTGGCAGACCATGATTACGGCGCAGCCACGCTCGGCCATGGTGCGCACTGTTTCCATGACGGTCATGCACTCGCGGTAATCAAGGCCGCTCGTGGGCTCGTCAAGCACTACGATCTTGGGTTCAACCACTACGACGGAGGCAAGTGCCACCATCTGGCGCTGGCCGCGCGACAGCGAGAAGGGCGCCTCGTCGGCCGGCAAGCCAAAGCGATCGATGACGAGCTGGGCGCGACGCAGCGCCTCGGCACGGTCGATGCCGGTAAGCTCCAGGCCAAAGGCGACCTCGTCGAGCACGGTGTCCTTGCAGATCTGGCGGTCGGGGTTCTGGAAAAGC
>ULQP01076118.1_pt1 | contig 12247 bp, 10 predicted proteins | sample 1954571 | NCBI WGS metagenome assembly ULQP01 (sample SAMEA4835657, study PRJEB28245) | human gut metagenome | biome: gut microbiome; material: fecal sample | place: Denmark | collected 2008 | reverse complement strand
TGTTGTTCCACCGCCGCTAACACCGGATGATGCTCCACCACCCCCGCCAACAGCATGAACAAGGAAAAATATAGCATTTGATGGCGGTGTAAACTTACATTCCGAAACCGCAGTTGGGCCAACTGCAGTCCCTTCTTCATTAACAGTATATTGTGTAAGCTGATTACCTTCATAATAACACTCATAGCGGCCATGAAGACTTCTTTTGGTCTTTAATTCCGTTTTTTTAAAATGAATAGCCGGAAGCCCGATTACAATAAAAGACATTATCAGCAAAACACAAAGCATTTCAGCTAAAGAAAACGCTTCGTAATTATTCTTTTTATCTTTTTCGGCAGCACTCCCGGAAGTAAGGTATTTTCTGAAAACCTTATACTGCATTATATAATTCCTCATTTGATTGTTTATTAACTATTATAACATTTTATAAATAATAATTCAACCCTTAAAAGAAATATTTTGCGAGGGAAAATACTGTGGCATTTGCCTGAAAAAGCAAATTAATGCCGAACACAAAGGCGCTCTAATTTTCTTACAAATCTAACAACTTTTTTCTCTGTTTTGGCAGTGATTGAATCAACCAAAATCGTTTTGCAGCCGAGTTTTTTACCGAACCAAACATCTGTTAAAGGTCTGTCACCGACCATTACAGCGTCTTTAGGATTTATGCCATGTTTTTTTAAAAACTCAACTCCAAGCTTAACATTAGGTTTTTTAGCATTGAAAAGCATCGGAAATTCACTAACCGCACGAACTTTCTCTTCATAAGCCGGATTATTATTATTTGAAATTACGCCGACAAAAAAATCCTTCTTAACTTTATCAAGCCATTCACGAGTTTCTGAGAAATATGAAGCAGACTTTGAAGCCATAATCGTGCTGTCAAGGTCAAAAAGCAAAGCTTTTATTCCTTGAGCTTTCAACTCTTCCAAATCAATTGCATATATGCTTTCAATATTATAGTCAGGTTTAAGAAACATTATTTTTCACTCCTATTGTACGCGCGAGCGCATATTTGTAATCTTCCGGCTGCTTGTCAAACAGCAGATAAACATCATCATTCGTGTTTGCAAGCGGTAAGTCAATTCCGTTTTCGTCTTTTACTGAAAGAAGTTTTGTTTTGAACTGCTCGTGAGGCGTGATAATTTCAACTTCGTCGCCGATAAGCATTTTATTTTTTATTTTTACTGCATAAAAAACACCTTCATTGGTTTTGAGAGGTTCTTTTGCGCCTTTGAACTCGCACAAGAAATCGGCACCCGCCAAACCTTTTGAAATATCGTAACTGTAACTTTCGCTGTTGTTATCGCCAAGCGCGAAACCGGTTGTGTAACCGCGATTCCCTACTTTTTGAAGTTCGATAAAGTATTTATGCAAATCTGCCGACGGATTTTTCAAAACCTCATTAATTGCAGCTCTGTAAGTTTTTGCAACAGCCGAAACATAGTACAAACTTTTTGTCCTTCCCTCAACCTTAAATGAATTTACACCTGCGTCAATCATTTGAGAAAGGTATTCAACAAGACACAAGTCTTTAGGGCTTAAAATATGCGACCCGCGCTCGTCTTGATTAATTTCATAGTACTGGTCGGGACGGGTGCTTTCAACAAGCTTGTAACTCCATCGGCAAGGCTGTGAACAGTTACCGTGGTTGGCTTTGCGTTCTCCGTTTGTGAAGTAATCACTCAAAAGACATCTTCCGGAAAACGAAACGCATTGTGAGCCGTGAACAAAGCATTCAAGTTCAATATCAGGAACTTTTGCTCTGATTTCGGCAACATCTTTTATCGGAAGCTCACGTGCAAGAATTACGCGGCTTGCGCCGTAATCCTGCCAGAATTTTACGCTTTCGTAGTTCAAAGTATTTGTTTGCGTGCTTACGTGAATAGGAACCTCCGGAGCATATTTTCTCAACAGGTTCATAATCCCGAAATCACTCACAATAAATGCGTCCGGCTGTGCGTCTTTAAATCTGTCAATGCATTCTTCAAGAAGTTTTATATCCCTGTTAAAGGCGAAAATATTTAATGTAACATAAGCTTTTGCACCGAGTTTGTGCGCCAAATCAACGGCGTCTTTCAAGTTTTCAAGAGTTATCAGACTACCCTTTCGCATTGCTCTCAAACTGAAATCTACAACACCCAGATAAACCGCATCAGCACCGTATTTTACGGCATATTCAAGCTTTTCCAGATTGCCCGCAGGCATCAAAAGTTCAACTTTCTCCATAACCGGATATTACCCTAAAGGAGGAAAATAATCAACCAATCAGGTGATGACTAATTTTGATAAATGTAGAAAATAGATAATGTTAAGTATGTTTTTGGAGAAAGATATATGCAGAGAATTGAAAATGCAGCAACTACTATTAAACAAATTTGGGCTTACCAGCACCCTGTTATGCACACCTGGTTTGTTTTAAGCTCGTTATCACTTTGTTTTATGTTCGCTTTCTTATTTTTTGCTATATAAAAATTAAACAGTTTTAATAAACTAAACAAAAAGGATTTATGTGATAAAATTTATTCCATGAGGAAGTTCAGAACTTTTTTGGGATATGTAATGTTAATCGGTATTGCAATAAGCATGCTTTACCCGTTTATCGCAATGGTGAACTTGTCTTTTGCAGACGAAAATGCGATTTTTAACCAAACTTCCAAGCTGTTTTATGGCAATCTCACGCTTGAAAATTATAAAAACGTCTTCACACAAATTCCTCTAAGCCGGTATTTTCTTAACAGCCTGATTGTGGCGTCCATCACAACCGTCGGTCAGGTAATCTTTGCGGCACTCGCGGGATACGCTTTTGCAAGGCTGAAATTCAAATTTAAAAACGCTTTGTTTTTAATAATCCTCATCACAATGCTTGTTCCGCCACAGGTTAACATAATTCCACTGTTCTTCTTAATGCGTGAAATGCATTTGATAAACTCATATTCAGCGCTGATTTTACCGGGGCTTTTTGGAGGTTTCGGGATATTTTTGATGCGCCAGTATTTTCTGGGGCTCCCGAAAGATTTGGAAGAATCAGCTAAAATCGACGGCTGCAATCTTTTTGAAACATTTTTCAAAATCGCTCTTCCGCTTGCCTTGCCGACGGTTGCAACACTTGCGCTTTTCACATTTGTCACAACATGGAACAGCTTCATGTGGCCTTTAATTGTTACAAACACGGAAAGCATGCGAACTTTGCCGGTAGGATTAGCGATTTTCAAAGGAAGTTTTCGTGAAATAACGCTCTGGGGTGAACTTCTGGCGTGTTCTGTAATTTGTACGATTCCTGTAATCGGCGTTTTTCTTATCGGCAAAAAATATTTTATCAACGATATTATGCAGGGCGGCGTAAAGGAATAAAATTGCAAGCTTGTTATTTTTCTGCTAAACTCCCCCTATGGATATTAAATTAAGATTACAAAGCTTGTCAGGGGATGTTTTTGGCGGAATAAATTCCGCAATCGTAGCGCTACCGCAGGCGCTTGCTTTCGGAGTTGCAACTGGTTTTGGTGCAGGAGCCGGAATTTGGGGTGCAATAATTCTGTGTTTTATCGCAGGAATTCTAGGGCCGAAAGTTCCGATGATTTCAGGGCCAACAGGGCCTATGACAATTGTTATAGCTTCGGTTGCAGCTGCTTTAAGCCACGATATGCAGGCGGTTGTAACGATTATGCTGCTTGCGGCGCTTATTCAAATCCTGTTTTCGCTAACAAGCGTTTCTGATATTGTAAAATACGTTCCATACCCGGTAATTTCAGGATTTATGAACGGGGTAGGTATTATCATCATATTAATCCAGCTTAACCCGTTAATAGGCCATGCAACCATTTCAAACACATTTGAAAGCATAAAAACTTTTGCAATTAATCTTCAAGACATTAACATGCCGGCAATGTGGCTAGGGCTTTTAACTCTGGCAATTGTTTTTGCAATACCGAAAAAGTTTAATAAATATATTCCCTCGCAAATCCTTGCGCTGATTGTCTGCACAATAATTTCCGTAAAAATGGGTCTTGAAATCCCAAGAATTTCGGAGATTTCAGTGGAATTTCCAAAACTCACTTTTCCGGTTCTTGAGTTTCACAAAATAACCACCTATCTTCCGTATGCGGCAACGCTTGCAGTTGTATTATCAGCTGAAAGCATGTTAACCGGACTTGTTGCGGACAGCTTGACAAAAACAAAAAGTAACGCAAAAAGACTTTTATTTTCACAAGGTTTCGGAAACGTAATCTGCTCTCTGACCGGTTCGCTTTGCGGAACTGCCGCCACAATGAGAACGGTTGCGGCTTTAAACACGGGCGCGACAACAAAACTTGCGGCCGTAATCAATCCGATTATTTTATGTATTTTATTGTTCAAATTTTCGTGGTTCGTGTCAGAAATTCCGCTTGCCGTACTTGCCGGAATTCTTATAAAAATCGGCTATGACATTATTGATGTGAAACTTTTAAAAGTTATCAAATTTGCACCGAAAGATGATTTGTATGTTTTAGCGCTTGTATTTTTGCTGACGGTTTTTTACAATTTGATTTTTGCCGTCGGAGCAGGAATTACGCTTGCGGCTCTTTTGTATGCAAAACGCGTTGCTGACAAGGCACATATTGTTCAGAAATCGGTTTATGACAAAGATATTATGAAGCTTGAAAAAACACTCGAAACTGATTACAAACACAAAATCCGCGTAGTGCATATTTCAGGTCAATTCTTTTTCGGCTCTGCAACACAGATGATTTCAAAGTTTGAGGAAGTTTTAGGCACCAAATATCTGATTTTAAACTACGAATCTGATGATTTACTTGATATTTCAGCGATTTTTGCACTCGAGGACATCATAATAAGACTTAAATCACAGCACATTAAAATTCTGCTTGTAATCAAAAATGAAAAAGTTTTAAACCAGCTTGCTGACCACTCGATTGTGGAACAAATCGGCGAACACAGAGTTTTTTACGATGAGATGGACGCGATTAATCATGCGAAAGAATCTTTAAAAAAGAAAGCTCGCAAAAAACATAAAAAAGAAAAATAACTTAAAACCCGTAAAGTTAACACGTTTGCGATTAAAAAATATTAAGTTTTTTACTTTTTTAAATTTATGATATAATATTTTTGGAATAGAGAAGATTTGAGGATCTGGGTTTCTTGGAATCAAAAAAACTTATATATAATATAATACTATCGTTGTCTTTGATGACTTTTTATCCGTTGTCAGGCATGGGCGCAGATAGTTTTTGGGATTATAATGTAATGGATACCTCGGGCAGCGAAATGTCCGAAAATTTCGAATACCAGCAGCCGGAACTCAGAGAACCAGAAAAATCTGAAACTAAAAAAGAAAAAAAAGTAAAAGTTAAAAAGAATAAAAAAGAAAAAAATTCTGAAAAGAAATTTCGTTTTATCAGGAAAAAAGAGAAAAAACAAGAACCCACAAAACAACTTGAACAACAGCTTGTCTTGCCGAAAAATAACGACGCTGAACAAACAGCTCCTGCAACAGAAGCCCCGGCAGACATTTTTACTCCGCCGGAGGAGCAAAACTATGACTACAGCCGGTTAAATCTTCCCGATACTAATGAAACCCCTGCTGTTTCAAGAACTACTGCAAAAGGCGACAAATACATAAAAGATATTGAAATTCATGGCACAAATGTTGTCGAACCTGAAGTTATTTTAACCAGTATCAAACAAAAAAAAGGTGAAATTTACAATCGTGAAATCGTCCAGCAGGATTTGCGCAATATTTACCAGCTCGGCTATTTCAGCGAAAAAATGCGCGCAATTCCGGTTAACAATCCGGACGGAACAATTACACTCAAAATAATTCTGGAGGAAAACGCTCCGGTTACAGATTTTACAATAGAAGGCAACACCGTTGTTTCAACAGAAGAAATTTTAGCGTATCTGGTTGACATGAAAGGCAAACCGCAAAATATAGCCAAATTAAATGAAGCAATTGCAAATATTCAGCAGTGCTATGCTTCAAAAGGTTATATTTTAGCGCGTGTTGACTCTGTTACGGATGACCCGGACGGAACAATTAACATCAGCCTTAAAGAAGGTACAATCAACAAAATTCTTATTGCCGGAAACGAAAAAACAAAAGACTTTGTTGTAGAAAGAAACGTTCTTTCCGAACCGGGTATGGTCTACAATGAAAACGTTCTGAAAGAGGATATTGTAAGACTTTATGCCACACAAGCCTTCAAAGACGTAACAAGAGAAATTACTCCTTGCGAGGATATTCCCGATGCTTACGATATTACAATTAATGTTCAGGAACAAAGAACAGCAAATATTTCTATCGGCGGCGGTTTAGATACCGTAACCGGTGTATTCGGCTCGGTCGGAATTGCAGACAACAACTTCCGCGGCCGCAACCAGAGAGTTTCACTTAACGGTCTTGTTGGTTCTGGTGTAATTCTTAATGATGCTTCTATTAAGCGCAGAATGAACATGCAGGTTGAATTAAGCTTCTTTGAACCGTATTTCTTCAATGCTGATACCTCTTTGATGAGCAAACTCTTCTTCAGAGACTTCGGAAGCTATCAGGTTCCACTTGCAATTGAAAGAAGATATGGGGGCGAAGTTACCGTTGCGCACAGAATGAAACGCAATAAGCATTTAACTTCAACATTCTCTCTTGGCGTTGAAAACATTGATGTAAGAGAAGGTGATTTCAATAAAATCGCAAGCCTTTATCAAAAATACAGCGTTCCGATTTCAGAACGTGCAAAACAGCTTGACGGCGGCTTGTTCATGTCTTTAAGCCCGTCATTAATCTATGATACACGCGAAGGCGGAACTGTAACCAGAAAAGGGACTTTAGCAAACTTAAGATTTGATGAAGAATTCGGCCTGATAGATTTTGACAAAACCCACGGAAAATTAACAGGGTCAATCAAGCATTACATTCCGATAGGTAAAAAATCATCACTGTCATTCACTGCAAAAGGCGGAGGAAAAATCCACGGGGACAACATGCCTGAAGTTATGATGTACAGATTAGGCGGCCCATACACAATCCGCGGCTTCAAGATGAGCGGTGTCGGTACCGGCGATGCATTCATTATGGGGTCTGCAGAATTTGCAACACCAATTCCATTCCTTGACAGAACAAGGCTTGCAAGAAAAGTTAATTTCCTGAATAACATAAGATTTACAGTTTGGGCTGATGCCGGTAAGGTTTTCAATCCAACAGTTACAAACACATTATATGACAGACCCTTACACGCAATCACAGCAGGTATAGGTTTGAAGCTTTATATACCGGGTATGGGACCGCTGTCAATTGATTATGGTATTCCGTTCACCAATGCCGGAGATAACGGAAATCAGGGCGGATACTTTACATTCGGTGTAGGCGATTTATTGTATTAGAAAAAATAAGGAGGTAATATGAAAAAAAATTTAGCAGCATTTGCGCTATTAATGGGAATCTTTGGTTTCTGCAACCAGGCTGATGCCGCAAGCGTAGGCTATATAAACTATCCGAAAGTTCAGGATAACTTTGCATTTGCTCAGGCTGCAATAAAAGAAGTTGACGCAAAAGCACTTGAACTTCAGCAGTATATGGTTGACAAAGAAAAACAGTACAAAGCTTTGGATACGCCTTTGAAAAAACAGAATTTTGAAGATGCAACAGCAAGAGAATTTAATGCAAAACAGGAAGCATTAGTAAAATTAAGAGCACAAAAAGAAGAACAGGTATTCAACAAAATTCAGGCTGCTGCAAAACAGGTTCTTGTAGAACAAAAGCTTGATGCAATTGTAGATTACCGTGTAATCTTTGTAGGCGGAGTCGACATTACAGATTTAGTAATCCAAAAACTTAAATCAGGCAGCTTTTAATCAGGGGAAGGTTTTCGCATGAAGTATTCCGAAAACGGAGAGCAGTATCACATAGGATTAAAAGAAGGCGAATGCGGTAAATATGTAATTTTACCGGGTGACCCGAAAAGATGCGCTAAAATTGCAGCATATTTTGATAATGCAGAATTAATTGCCGACAGACGCGAATTCACAACCTATACCGGATATTTAGAGGGTGAAAAAGTTTCTGTAACTTCTACCGGCATAGGCGGTGCTTCTGCTGCAATTGCCCTGGAAGAGCTTGTGAATACCGGGGCCGAAACCTTCATCCGCGTCGGCACCTGCGGCGGGATGGAGGTTAATGTAAAAGGCGGCGACCTTGTAATTGCAACCGGCGCAATCCGTATGGAAGGAACTTCAAAAGAATATGCCCCCATTGAATTTCCGGCAGTTGCAAATCTTGAGATTACAAATGCGCTTGTCCAAGCCTGCAAAAACTTAAACCAGACTTATCACACCGGAGTTGTGCAGTGCAAAGATTCTTTTTACGGCCAGCATTCACCCGAAAAATCCCCCGTAAGCTATGAACTTTTAAACAAATGGGAGGCCTGGAAAAAACTCGGATGTCTGGCCTCTGAAATGGAATCTGCTGCAATATTTATAGCCGCAAGTGCATTAAAGGTAAAAGCAGGTTCAATCTTTCTGACGGTAGCAAATCAGGAAAGAGAAAAACTTAATCTTGAAAATCCGGTAATTCATGATACTGATATGGCAATCAAAGCCGCAGTTGAAGCCTTGAGAATTCTAATCAGAAACGACAGAAATCAGGAGTAGAAAATGTTTAACAAAAAAATGCAGTATATAATTAAAACCTGTTCAGGCGACAACATGCAGGAGCTTCAAAACCTTTTAAACGAAATGTCAATGAACGGCTGGGAGCTTTACAGCATGAACGAAGTTGAAACGGATGAAGGGATAAAATTCAACTGCATTTTTATGTCGGAAACCAAAACTGATGAAGAAACTTCAGGGTCTGATGTAATAAATATTTCAACCTTCAAAAGCCAGATGGAGAAAATGCTTTCTCCAAAGCTTTCGCCCTACGAAAACTGTCTTGATATTCAGGCAAAAATCAGAAACCAGCAAAACAAAATTACAAAAATCAAAAAAGAACTTGAAAAAGAAGCTCCGGCCTCCGTCAGCAGAAAAAAGCTTAACGACAAGATTTCTGCGAACTTAAAAGAACTTGACGAGTTAAAAATTAAACTTGCAAAAGCAACGTCGCCTGATGTAATGTTTGAAAAACTTTTTGAAGAAAAACTCTCAATCCGCCTGAGTGATGAACTCGTTGAATATGTTGAAAGTGACTGTGAAGAGTCAAACGAAACACTTCTTGCAGAAACAGTCAAAACAAGATTAAAACTTACAGAAGAACTCGGCTATATTATACCGAAAATTGTTTTTCAGGATGACGAAAACCTTAACCCTTATGAATTTTCAATCAGAATTCGCGGGCTTGATGTTTTCAGAGCCTGTGTTTATCCGAATCATACAATGTACTTTGAAGATGAATTAAATCTTGAAACAAAAATCAAAAACTCCATCAATGATACAGATTTTATTACCGGCAGAAAAGTTGTCTGGATTGAAAAAAGTAAAACCAAAGATTTTTGGGAAAAGGGCATGACCGGCGCAGAATTTATTGCACGAGCGCTTGAATATACAGCGATAAAATATGTTGATGAACTTTTTGACTACAGTGATGTAGAAAAATACATTGACGTTGTAAGCAAACGGAATGAATTTCTTGTTGAAAATTTAATTCCTGATTTCATCTCGCTTTCGGATTTAAAATTTATTCTGACAAGCCTTGTGAGAGAACGCGTTTCAATCAAAGATATAACTTATATCTTTGAAAAAATGAATGATTTCGCAGAAGAAAGCGCAAAATCAGATTTGCTGAAAAAAGTGCGCCTTGCACTTGCCAGAAGGATTTGTGCGCAATATGCTAACGAAGACGGTGTTATTAGCTTAATTGAAATTTCCAACAAAACGTTGGATTCTTTTATGCCGAGTTTTGAAGAAGATGAAGATTTTATTATAAAAATTGACGGAGAATTTGCGGAAAAACTTGCGCGAAAAATTTCAAAAAAATCCGAGCAATTAGGTCTTGATGTACCGAAAATTCTTGTTCCCATGGAATTGAGACATCTGTTTTTCACCTTGCTTTCCAACTACATGAACAACATTGTAGTATTAACAAGAGAAGAAATCGGATGTTGCTATGCAATTGAAATTATTTCAAGTATTTAGTAAAATTTTCTTAACTAAATAGCAAAAATTTTTATTCAGGAATTTTATAAGAATATGCAAGTAACAAGAATTCAAAATAACATGCTTAACAACAGGCTGTCTTTTGAAAGACGCCTTAGAAAAGATGAAGAATCCGATTATCAAAAAACTATGGAAGCAGGCTTTAAAGCTGCCGGCTCCGAACAAAGAATTGCAATAACTCATGGTTCGGTATTTCCTGCCGTCGGCCGAGATTCATTTATCGGTTCACCTTACGGAGAAGGAGCAAAAGCTTATATAAAATTTCTAAAATTAAACGGGTTCAACGGAAACCAGCTTGGCCCTAACGGAGCTCTTTATGACAATGAAATTTCACCGTATAACGCCTCGGCGCTTAATGAAAATCCGCTTTTCATAGATCTTGCACCGCTAACCTCACCAGCCTACGGAAAGATTTTGTCTGAAGAAACTTACAAAAAAATCACAGAAACAATAAAACCAACAGATAAAAATTATACCTTTTCTGACCAAATAGAAGCAAAGCTTGCATATTACCTCGGGCTTTCCGAAAGCTATAAAAACTTTAAAATAAATCTCTCAAAAGGCCAGCCGCAGGCAATTAAACTTAACTCGGAATTTGAGGATTTTAAAGAAGCAAAAGGCCGCCAAACAGAAGAAGAAGGTATGTACAGGCTTCTTGCAACCTTGAACAGAAACGAAGATTTTACAAAATGGAAAAATGTTTCTGACCAAACTCTTATGGAGGACATAAGAAAGGGTGACAAAAACGCAAAAAAACGCTACGAAACACTTCTTAAAAAATATAAAACCCCTATTGAACAATATCAATTTGAACAATTTCTTGTTACAAAACAAATTCATGAAAACAAAAAATTCCGCGAAGATATTGGATTTAAATATTTCTCAGACTTCCTAATCGGCTGTTCAAAAATGGATGTATGGAGATATAAAGAAGCATTTCTTGAAGGCTATGCAATCGGCGCATTTGAAAGAGATCCAAACACACCGCACCAAACCTGGCAAATTCCCGTACTTAATCCACGAAAATTATTTAAAGGGGAAAACGGGCTCAATATAGGCGGAGAATTTTTGAAAGAAAAATTAGAGCATGCGCTTGAAAATTGTGAAAATATGCGAATAGACCATGCTTTAGGCCTGATTGATCCGTTTGTATATGAAGAAGCAAGTGTTAAAAAAGACAAAGATGGAAACCAAATTAAAAGTGAAGTTCATGGCGATTTTATGTCTAATATAAGGGATGAAAATGGTAATAAACTTGACCATTACTATGATTATCCACGTATCTTAAGAAGACTTGTCCTTCCAGTTTTAGCTAAACACGATTTGGACAAAAACGATCCAGTATGGGAAAATATTTGCTGTGAACCTGATTTATTCAAACAGATTTACTACAATGAAGAGCAGCTTCCGCGCCTTATACAGCTTGAATATACAAAGGATGAATTTGCAGGAAATCATCACTGGTATTTAGTCGGCTCTCATGACTCAAGGCCGGCAATGAATATGCTGAAAGCAGACGGAGGCTGGAGAAGAACAAATCCAGCGTGGGATGCAATGTACTTGGCCGGATATTTAAATCAGGACCCTGCAAGATTAGAAGAAAACATTGAATTCTGCCGTACGATTGCAGGTGAAGTTGACGGTATTGAAAAAACCGGGAAAGAACTTGAAAAAGCAGACAGAGAGCTTGTAAATGCAAAATTTGCAGAACTCTTTACAAAACAAAAAATCCAGGTGTCCTTTGCTGATATTCTCGGAATAAACGATAAAAATATCGTTTACAATGTAGGCGGTTCAAACAACAATGTCAACTGGAGAGAAAGAATTTCGCCGGACTTCGTTGATAAATATTACAAAAACCTGTCAAGCGACAATCCGACAGCTTTAAATATTCCGGAGGTCTTAAAAATTGCGGTTCAAGCAAGAATTGATATGAACGTTGTTGGATACGCTAACGCTATTCCTAAAGAAGATCCGAACAAAGAAAATTTGGTTAACCAGAAACGAGAAAGTCTTTATAACGAGTTCCAGCCGCTTTTAGACAAACTTGAACATTATGCAAATGTTTTGAAGGAAAAAGAAGATTAATCAAAATATTTATAAACAA
>ULQP01049206.1_pt1 | contig 12327 bp, 8 predicted proteins | sample 1954571 | NCBI WGS metagenome assembly ULQP01 (sample SAMEA4835657, study PRJEB28245) | human gut metagenome | biome: gut microbiome; material: fecal sample | place: Denmark | collected 2008 | reverse complement strand
TATAATATTTATTATTAATAATACATATTCTTTACAAATGTTATTTTTTATAGTTTAATATATAAGAATAAAATTTTGGAGAAATATGATGAATAAATTACAAGATAATCAAATAAGCACGGATTTTGAAGAATTATCTGAAGAACAACAAATTTTACAAGTCGCAGAACAAATAATAAAACAAACACAATCTGAAAAAAAACATACTGGCAAAAAGGTTTTTCTTTTTGTTTTTTTGCCCTTGTCAATATTGATTATAATAGCCCTATTTTTTTCTACTATATTTGCTTTGTTAAATATAAATAAAGATACCATTATTTCAGGTATTTACATACAAGGTATTTCTGTTTCTGGATTAACAAAAGATGAAGCAAGAGCAAAAGTTTCTGAAGAAATAAAAAAACAACTATCTAAGGAAATTACTTTATCACACAAAGATTACTCTATTACTATATCGCCTTCTCAAATTAGTATGTCTTTTGATACAGACCTTGCTGTAGAAAATGCTTTTGCTTTAGGCAGATCAAGCAATATTTTTATAAACAATTTCACAATTCTAAATGCCCTAAGCACCAATCTTAATATAGGACCTAGCATTTACTATGATACCGAATTATATGATAATTTAGTAACTGAAATAAATTCAAATTTGCCAGATGCAGTAATTAATCCTAGCTATTCTATTGATGGAACCTCGTTAATTATTTCTAATGGCAAGGATGGCTTCATTGTAGATTCTGATTCACTAATACATGAAATATTATTTTTATTAACAAATAGCACAGATAATATTTCAATATCTATACCTGTAACTCCTGTTTCAGCCAAAAATATTGATATTGATTCTATCTATACAGAAGTTCATAAGCAACCTGTTGATGCTTACTACCAAACAAATCCATATGTTGTTTATCCTTCATCAAATGGATTAGATTTTAATATTTCACTAGATGACGCTAAAAATATAGTTAGTACATATCAAGAAGAATATACTATTCCTTTAAAAATTTTATATCCTTCTGTAACTACAAATCAATTAGACGCAGAGGCTTTTCCAGATTTATTATCTAGCTTTTCTACTTCTTTTACAAGCAGTAATAGCAACCGTTCTACCAATATTTCGCTTTCTGCTTCGAAGATAAATGGAGTTGTTTTAATGCCTGGAGAAACATTTTCTTACAACCAAGTTGTTGGTCAGCGTACTAAAGCTGCTGGATTTAAAGAAGCTCCTGCATATTTAAATGGAAAAGTAGTTCAAGAATACGGTGGAGGAATATGCCAAGTTTCATCAACTCTTTATAATGCAGTATTATATGCAAACTTGGAAATCACAGAAAGAACAAATCATGGCTTTAAACCTTCATATGTAAAACCTGGTTTAGATGCTACCGTATCATGGGGTGGTCCAGATTTTAAATTTACAAATAATAGAAATTATCCAATAAAAATAGTTTGTGATACTTCAGGCAAAATTCTAAGAATCTATATTTACGGATTAAAAACCGACAACGATTACAAAGTGGTATTAGACGCACAATATCTTTCAACAGTTTATGCGCAAACAGTTTATCAAACCGATTCATCTTTAGCCACTGGTCAAACCCGTGTAATTTCTAACGGTTCAAACGGCTGTAAAACCGCCACATACAAAACATTATACAATTCTGCTGGAAATGTAGTTTCTACCGAATGTATCTCAAGAGATACCTACAATCCACATAATAAGATAGTGGCAGTAGGCCCATAACATTAAAATAAAGTGTAGGCTTCTACACTTTATTTTAATTTGAATTCTATGCTTCCTTTTCCTGCATTCAATTCTATTCTGGCTATTGCGCCATTTATAATAGTCATTTGTGGTGGCTTATGCCCAATATCAGCATTAATTATAATAGGAACATTCAGTTCTTCTAATGAACTTTTTATCGCATTTTTAAAGCTAATATTATAATAACTTTTTTCTATTCCACTCCTTCCAAAAACAATTCCTTTCGTATATTTAAAATATCCTGCTTCCTTTAATTGAAACATTGCTCTTACTAAACTTTCACTACTTAATTCACAATTATCAAAGAACCATATAATTCCATCTTTCTTATATTTTTCAACAAAATTTTTTGTATTATCATATTTTGTTCCAATTAAGCACAAAATCACATCTAAGCAACCGCCTATCATTCTCCCTTGCATTTTAATATTTTCTTCTCCATTTATTCCTTCCCATCTAACCTTTTCCGTTAAGTTATATGGCTCATCCCCATTTATTCTCTCTGCTCTTATATCTTCATACAAATCATAACTATATTGCTTGATTAAATTCCCCTGTAATATTTCTAAATTTTCCTTTATAGACCTGTGCCAATCCTTCATAGCAAATGTTTTAAAATTGTTTGAATAGATCGTAGCTATGTCTAGCATTGTAGTAATTGGAAACAATAAACCTGTTATATCTGAATAGCCTTGCAACCATTTAGGATTATTTAAAATATTTTTAAAATCCACATATGGAAGCATTTCTATTAAAAACTCGCCTCCAGCTAATCCAATTATTGCTTTTGTTTTCTCTTCTATAAAAAGCTTGTTCAATTGCTTTGCTCTTTCTTCTTTACTTGAACTTCTGCCTGTTCCAGTATCCTTTCTGCAATTCTCAGTTTCTTCTATTGTAAAACCTAGATCTTTAAGCTTTTCTTCCGCCATATTTAATTTTTTTATATCTATCTCATTTTCACTTCCAGCCGATGGAGCTGTAACTCCTATCGTATCGCCTTTTTTTATAAATTCAGGATATATCATATTTTCCTCCTAATAAAAAATACCAATTTCTTTTTTGAAATTGGCAAATAATCGTTAAATTTATATAAAAATTATATAATGGTGCATCTGGAGGGATTCGAACCCCCGACCTTCCGGTTCGTAGCCGAACGCTCTATCCAGCTAAGCTACAAATGCATTTGCCTATTTATTATACTTGTATTTTGTTTTTTTTTCAATAGTTTTATTAGTTTTTTGAGAAATTTATTTATTTTTTATAAAAACATCTTGCAAATCGCTCATATTTGTGCTATATTTAATAAGTACTTGTTACAAATAATAACCGAGGTGTAGCGCAGTTGGTAGCGCGCGTGGTTTGGGACCATGAGGTCGCAGGTTCGATCCCTGTCACCTCGACCAAAAAAAGGAGCTTTTTGAAAGCTCCTTAAATTATTTTTATCTGTATTATTTTTTTAAATTAATTTTCTCTTCATGTCCATCTTCATATACCCAATGAATATATTTTAAATCTCCACCAACTCTTGTGTATTCTTTTCCTCCATCAATTGAACATGCTCCACATTTACACTTTTTGTAATCGTGAACACTTAAAGGTTCAATTATGTCATTACATTTTAAGCATTTAATTTTCATAATATTAATCAATCACACCTTTATAGTTTTTTTCTTTTAAATTAGTTCCTATTATGTATATTGAATTATTTAAATATCTTTTTCATAATTCCATTTTTCATATCTGCTATATTATAAATATTATCCATTCTGTCAAATGTTTCTCTTAAGTTGTTTCTTGCTGAAATCCAGCCCATTCCATCTGTAAACCATACAAATTCAAAGCCAACAACTTTTTCAGCTTCTTCAGCAATCATTTTATAACTTCTTGCAGTTTCGTTAAGTTTTGAACCGCCCGAAGCATAAAAGTTAGTTTCTATACCATAAATACAATTATCAGTTTTAACTACAAAATCAAATCTTTTAGTTGCTTGATTTTGATTACTGATAAAAGACATATCTAATTTCCATTTCTCTTCTATTTCCTGTAAATACATTTCTTTGAAATATGTTTCATTTTTCTTAAATCCAGCTTTTTGAATAAATCTTTCTACAACGTCTTCCATTAAATGGCCACCACGATTTTTTCTAGCATTTGAATTTAGTCCAGATTCTACACCTAAAACATAGTCATATAGATTATTTACTAAATGATTTTGAATTAAATCAAATAATCCTGTTTCTCTCATAAATATTTTATATTGCTCTATACTGTAATTCATTTTTCTAAAATTGTATTCAAATTTATTACCTTCGTCATCTAAAACAATTATTTCATATTGTCTTGCTGCTAATAAAATTGGAATGCATTTTAATACTTCAGGATATTTGTTTATTAAATCTCCAAAATCTTTTTCTATATTTTCACTGCCTATCAATGAATTTAGCATATTTAATTCAATTCTATGTTCTTCTGCATTTCTATATATAGTTTCAAAATCTATGTAATACTTATAATCTGCTATGCTATCTGTAAAAGTTAATAGCCATTGTGCAAAGTCTCTTTTCATAACTGTTTCTCCTTTATTTCTTGATATCTTCTAATAGATAAATCTAAATATTCTTTTTCGTTATCTATTCCTATGTATCTTCGATTTAGCTTTACCGCTGCAATTCCTGTTGTACTACTTCCACAAAACGGGTCTAAAATTAAATCATTTTCTTTTGTTGAAGCTAATATAATTCTGTTTAATATTTCTAAAGGTTTTTGTGTAGGATGTTTTCCTTGTTTCTTTTCAAATGGTTTTGTTAAAGAAGTTGTCCAAACATCTTTCATTTGTTTGTTATTATTTAATTCCTTCATCAAATTGTAATTGAAAGTGTACTTGCTTTTCTTTAAATCTTTTTTAGCCCAAAGAATAGTTTCTGTTGAATGGGTGAAAGTTTTACAAGCTAGGTTTGGTGGTGGGTTTGTTTTTTGCCAAGTTATATTATTAATAATCTTAAACCCTTCTTCTTCAAGTGCCATACCTATTGAATAAATATTATGTAATGTTCCACTAATCCATATCGTTCCATTATCTTTTAAAACTCTATAACACCCTTTAATCCATTTTTTATTAAATTCATGTTTCTCTTTAACTGATAATGACTTGTCCCAGATCCCTTTATTGACACTTACCATTTTGCCACCACTGCAAGTTATACCATCATTCGATAAAAAGTAAGGTGGATCTGCAAATATCATATCAAAAATTTTTTCTTCAAATTTTTCTAATTCATTGAAAATATCACCATTTATTAACCTGAAGTTACTATCTTTAAAGTAGAATTCATTTGACAATTTCATTCCTATTGCTCCTCGTAATTTGTTATTAACAATTCAGAAATCTCCCCACGACCTTTAGCATTTGAGTTTATCATCCTTTTTGCTGAAACCTCATTTATATAAAATCCTTTATATATGTCTTCGAAAAAATTATCGTCTTTATTAACATTCTTAGGATTTGAATTACTTAACATTAATTTTGCATTCTTCAAATTTAATTTATTATAATATATTGCTAATTCTTTTTGATTTTCATCATTAAAATCTTCTTTTGTATAAGAAGTAAAGCCGGATGTAGCTGATAAAGGTCTATAAGGTGGATCAAAGTATACAAATGTATTACTATTTACATATTTCTCACTTTTTCTATAGTCACCATATTCAAAAATAACATCTTTGATTAGTTTTGATAAATCTCTTAAATTGTTCGAATCACATATTGTTGGATTTTTATATTTTCCACAAGGCACATTAAATTTTCCATCTTTGTTAACTCTATATAATCCATTAAAACAAGTTCTATTTAAGAAAATAAATTCTGACGCTCTTTTTATATTAATATTTTCATCTGGTTTATAAGAATTGTACTCTGTTCTAATATCATAAAAATATTGTTTCCTATCATTACTATCCAAAGATATAAATTGTTTTTCTTTATTGCTTAATTCTAAAATTAACTCTTCAACGTTATTTTTTATTACATTATAACAATTAATTAAATCCATATTTATATCAAAAGCATATGCTTCTTTTACTTCATATTTCTGTACAATGTCAATTAATATTGCTCCTCCACCGACAAATGGTTCTATATATCTTTCAATAATACCATTCTTAAGTTCTAAAGGATAATATTTAGTTAGTTGTGGTATTAATTTACTTTTTCCACCTGCCCATTTTACAAAGGGTTTTACTATATCCATTTTTTTCCTCCAGATTTTCTTATCTTTCAAGTTTCAAATATTATATACGAACTATAGCAAATAATCAATAAAATAAATTGATTAGATTTTTTTAACTTTTTATTCATTTTTATAATTTTTATTGTATAATAAGCAAAATATCCAAAATAAGGAGGATGAAAATGTCAGTAAAAGAAGAAAATGAGATCACTGTTAAAGTTACTTGCTCTAATGATCAATTAATAAATCTCTTAACCAATAAAGGATTTAATGAAGGTAGAAAATTTACACTCGATGATTATTATTTAATCCCTAAAGATGTAAATATTAAGAACTTAACAACAAGAGAAATATTGTCAAAAGCTGTAATTATAAGGTATATTGTTGATGAGGGTAAAATAATTCAAAAAATAACCTTTAAAAAGAAGAATATTAATGACAAAGGAGAAATTTTAAGTCAGAAAGCAATAAATTGTGAAATATTAGATTTTAGAGCAGGAATAGATCTATTTAGCGAGCTTGGTTATTATGAAATTATGAATATTAAAGAAAGTGATGTTATCTATTACAAGAATAATATTGAACTGGCTCTAAAATTTATAGAAAATAGTGATACTTTAATTGAAATTGAAACAGATGATGATTTCGATACAATAGATAAATTAAAAAAACTAATAGATGAATTTGAAATTCCTATAGAAAAAGAAAACTATTTTGTAAAAAAAGCAGAAGATAAATTAAATAAAATATTAAATAGATAATGCTTTTACATTTATGAATCTAAGGATATGTCTTTGGGGGACATATCCTTAATAATTTACTATTCAAAATTAAAATTTCAATCAAAATAATTGATACCTTTTAGTTTTCTATTATTTTTTTGCTAATTTTAATTTTGTTTCTGTTTTTTTATTATTTTTTAAATATATAATTCTCACCTCATCTCCAGGTTTTTTAGAATATATATACTCTCTCAATTCAGCCATTTTTTCCAGTTTCACATCATCTATTTGTAATATAATATCTCCCTCTTTTATTCCCTCTTTATATGCTGGTGAATTCTTTATTACTTTTGCCACATATATTCCACTATCAAAATTTTGTGATATTCCTAAATCTTGATTAATATATGGAATTATATTTTTGTCATAAGCAAATACACCTAAAGTAGCTTGATTAAAATCTTCTCCATTTATTAATTTATTTAAAATCGGCTTTACTATATTTATTGGAGAGGCAAATCCAATTCCCTCTGCAGAAGTAATTTTTACAGTATTTATTCCTATCACTTCTCCATCTATATTAATCAGCGGTCCCCCGCTATTTCCAGGATTTATAGTTGCATCAGTCTGAATTAAATCTTCCATATAAGAAGTGTTGTTATTCTCCTCTAATTTTATAGTTCTATTTAATCCGCTTATTATCCCTGCCGTTACAGTCCTTTGAAACTCTGAACCTATAGGATTACCTATAGCATAAACACTCTGAGCTATTTTCAAATTATTAGAGTCACCTAATTCCAAAAAATGTAAATTATTTGCAGAAATTTTTACTATACTAATATCTATATCATTATCCGACCAAACTACACTCCCTGTATATGTTTTTCCATCTTCTAGTGTGACATAACAAGAGGAATATTTGCTGCCTGATACGTGTTCATTTGTTAATATATATCCATCATCAGAAACGATAAAACCCGTACCTAATCCCAAAGATTCTACCCCATCACTCAAAAAAATCGTGCTACCCATATTTCTAAGTTTAGCAACTCCAACAACAGCACTATTAACTTTTTCAATTGTATTAGAAATATCTATATTTTCCTTTAAAACATTATTAGCTCCCACTTGAGTTGAAAGTTCTGTTGCCTTATAACTAGAATTCTCTGTAGATTTATCAAATTTAAATGAAACATATACACAATATGCTAATACTGCAAATGATATTATTAATATGATTAAAACAATTATTTCTAACGATTTTATTATCCCTAATTTTTTCTTTGTTTTTTTATTTTCGTATTTTCTCATATAACCTCACCTTGTTTATATTTTTTCCTATTTTTCCATATCTATTCAATCATATTTTTTATTTATCAGTAAATTAATACTTATTTATTTTGTTTTTACCATGTTTTTCCAAAACTATTGATATTTCGACTATTTTTATGCTATAATGAAAAAGTGATACAAATAAGGAATATTAAAAAATTAAGGTGATTATATGAACAAAGTATTGTACGATTTAACAAACCCTCAAAAAAATATTTGGATTACAGAGCAATATTATAATGGAAACCCTATTAATAATATTTGTGGTACAGTTTATATTAAAGAAAAGTTAGATTTTCAAAAACTTGTACAATCTGTAAATATTTTAATTAACACACATGATAACTTTAAAATAAAAATATCAACCACGGAAAATACAGTAAAACAGTATTTTACAGATAAATCTGACTATACTGTTGATATTGTTGACATCGCAAATGAAGACGAATTAACTTCTTATGAAGATAATTTTGCAAAGCAAATTCTTTCTATTTCAGATAATCGATTATTTGAAATAAAAATATTTAGATTTCCCAATAGCCGTGGTGGTGTTATTGTAAAAATGCATCATTTATTGGCCGACTCTTGGACCTTCGGTCTAATATGTAAGCAAATTGTTGATACATATTATAAATTACTTCACAATATAGAAATTTCAGAAAATACATATTCTTACAAAGATTATATTAATAAAGAATTGCAATACATGAAAAGCGATTCTTTTATTAAAGACCAAGAATATTGGAACAATTTATTTACCACAGTTCCAGAATTAGCTGCTATCCCAAGCACTTCTTATAGAAAAGTAGCAAAAGTTAGCTGTTCTGCAAGTAGGAAAGAATTCAATATTCCTAAAAATATTATGGATAAAATCAATGAATTTTGTAAAAAGCACAAAATTTCTGTATACAATTTTTTTATGTCGATTTTTTCAATATACCTTAGCCGAGTTTCTAATTTAGATAACTTGGTAATTGGTACTCCCATTTTAAATAGAACTAATTTCTCTGACAAAAATACTAATGGTATGTTTGTTAGTACTGTACCATTTCTTATTAATATAGAAAATAATTCTAGTTTCTATGAATTTACTCAAAAAATTTCTAAAGATTCACTATCAATGCTTAGACATCAACGCTATCCTTATCAAAAATTATTAGAAGATTTGAGGCAAAAAGACTCTTCTTTACCAAATTTATATAGCGTAATACTATCTTACCAAATTACTAGAACTGTAAACGAATATATGGATTGTGCTACTCATTGGACATTTAACGGGACTGTTGCTGATGATTTACAAATTCATATAGTTGACTACAGCAATAGTGGTAGCTTAAATATTTTATATGATTATAGTGTTCCAAAATATTGTGAGAGAGATATTATAGATACCCATAACCGTATATTATTTATGATTGAGCAAATTCTAGCTAATGAAGCTATTCCTGTTAAAGATATAGAGATTGTAACAAAAGATGAGCAAAATGAATTATTATATAAAATAAATAAACCTAATATAGGCTTTCCCAAAGATAAAACAATAGTAGATTTATTTGAAGATCAAGCCATGGCAACTCCTAGTAACATAGCAGTTACATTGAATGATGATAGTCTAACCTATGGAAACTTAAATAAAAAAGCTAACCAACTTGCCCGTTATTTATTGAATAATGGTGTAAAAAAAGGCGATGTTATTGGTATAAGAGTTGATAAGAGCTTTGAAATGATAGTTGGAATTTTAGCAATAATAAAAGCTGGCTGTACATACTTACCCATCAACATATCATACCCTCAAGAAAGAGTAGAATATATGTTGTCTGATAGTAGTGCTAAATTCCTTTTAACTGTAGACTCTATGGTAGATGCTATTATTACTACCATTCCTAAATTATGTATTGATTTAAATAAAACAAATATTTATTCACTAGATTCTACTAATTTAGGAATATCAATTTCTCCAGAGGATTTAATTTATATAATTTATACCTCAGGTTCTACTGGTAAGCCTAAAGGCGCAATGCTATGCCATAGAAACGTTGTTCGATTATTTAAAAACGACTCTCCATTATACGATTTTGGAGAAAATGATGTATGGACAATGTTCCATTCTGTAGCATTTGACTTCTCTGTATGGGAAATGTATGGTGCATTATTATTTGGCGGAAAACTTGTGTTAGTCCCTGATAAAGTAGCCAAAGATACAAATCTATTTTTAGATTTATTACGTAAAGAACACGTTACCGTTTTAAACCAAACACCAACATATTTCTATAATTTATTAGCTACTGAATTAGAAAGAAACGATAATAGTTTATCAATCAGATATATTATTTTTGGTGGAGAAGCTTTAAAGCCAAAATTAATACAAAAATGGGTAATAAAATATCCTAATACAAAATTAATAAATATGTATGGAATCACAGAAACAACTGTACACGTTACATTTAAAGAATTAACTGAAAAAGACTTAAAATCCAACGTTTCTAATATAGGTAAACCTATTCCTACTTTAGAAGTTCTAATATTAGATAAAAATTTGCATATGTTACCTTACGGTGTACCCGGAGAAATGTGCGTACTAGGGCAAGGTGTATTTAAAGGATATTTAAATAGAGAAGATTTAAACGTTCAAAAATTAATTCCAAATTCATACTATGGTGAAACACTTTACCATTCTGGAGATTTAGCAATCTTGCACAAAGATGGAAACTTAGAATATCTAGGCAGAATGGACAAACAGGTAAAGCTACGTGGCTTTAGAGTAGAACTTGGAGAAATAGAAGAACAAATATTAAAGAATGAAAATATTAAAACATGTATTGTTGCAAAAAAAGTAAATAAAAATAATAGAGATATTCTATGCGCTTATTACATTAAATCTGCAAATATTAATATAGATAGCATAAAAAAATCTCTTCAAGTTGATCTACCTTATTATATGATACCTCAATATTTTATTGAAATAGACAAAGTTCCAATGAATATAAATGGCAAAGTTGACTTTAATAGCTTGCCAATACCTGATGAAGTTTATCATGATAAAGAAATTATTAAGGCTAGAAATCAAATTGATAATATTATAATCAAAGCATTCAGAAAAGTGTTGGGAATAAAACAAATAAGTATAGAAGATTCTTTCTTTGAATTAGGCGGAGATTCATTATCTGCAATTAGCATTTGTACACATATTAATGAAAGCACTAATTTAAATATTAGTGTCAAAGATATTTTAGAGAATCCTATTATAAAAGATTTATCAGATTCTTTAATAGAAACTAATACTTCTACAAACTTCGACAAAATCCAGCATGTTGAAAGAAGTGAATTTTACCCTATTTCTTCGGCACAAAAAAGAATATATTATGCTTGTAAAATGAGTTCTGAAGATAGCTTAGTATACAATACACCAGGTGCCATACTTATTAATAGTATTTTAGATGCTAAAAAAGTGCAAAACTGTTTTGCAGAAATAATAAGAAAGCAACCTAGTTTCAGAACAATATTCATCTTAGACAATGAAGAAGTAAAGCAAAAAATTTTAGATAATGTTAATTTTAATATTGAAACGAGTACTAATTCCGAAAAAAATATTAGTAAGATTATAAATACTTTTTCAAAACCTTTTGACTTAGAAAAAGCACCTTTGTTAAGAGTGCAATTATGTTATTTAGATAATGAAAAAACTCTATTACTTTTTGATTCTCATCATATTGTAATGGATGGAACTTCTTTGCATATATTAATTGATGAATTTTGTAAATTATATAATGATGATACTATTAGCCCACTATCTATAGATTACAAAGATTATTCAATATGGGAAAATTCATTAATATCATCAGATAAAATTAAAAATATAGAAAATTATTGGATAAATAAATTTAAGGGTTCAGAAATTCCATCTTTAAATTTACCATATGATTACCCTAACCCAACAACACCATCTTTTGTTGGTGATAGATTAATTAAAAATTTAAATGATGAATTAATTAATAAAATAAATATATTAGCAAATGAGTTGCAAGTTTCACCTTATATGATTTTTATTTCTGCATATTTTATTTTATTATATAAATATACAGGTCAAAATGAAATAATTGTTGGAACACCATTTGCAAACAGAAATATTTCTGAAACAAACAATATTATAGGAATGTTTGTAAATAATTTATGTGTTGATGCAAAAATAGATTCAAATATTTCTTTTGTGGAATTTTTAAATAATATAAAAGAGCAAATTTTATCTGATATAAATAATGGAATTTATCCATATGATTTA
>ULQP01073534.1_pt1 | contig 12615 bp, 8 predicted proteins | sample 1954571 | NCBI WGS metagenome assembly ULQP01 (sample SAMEA4835657, study PRJEB28245) | human gut metagenome | biome: gut microbiome; material: fecal sample | place: Denmark | collected 2008 | reverse complement strand
CAGTCCATAGCCGGCCCGACGACGGTTCTGAACACGATCATTGCAGACTCGCTGTGCGTTTTCGCCGACGAGCTTGAAAAAGCATCGGACTTTACTTCGGCTCTGCACGAGCTTATAAAGCGCACGTTCAAGGAGCACGGCCGCATTCTTTTCGGCGGCAACGGCTATGACGAGTCGTGGGTCGCAGAGGCCGAAAAGCGCGGACTTAAAAACCTCAAGAACTCGTCCACGGCGCTGCCCGAGTACATGCTGCCGAAGAATATCGAGCTTCTGACCAAGTACGGCGTTTACACCGAGTCCGAGATCATCGCGCGCAATGAGATACATATGGAGCACTACTGCAAGGTCATCGCCATCGAGGGCGAGACGCTTGTTGACATGGTGCAGCACGGCATTCTCAACGCCGTTTCCGAGTACACCGCCGCGCTGAGCGAAACGCTTATCAAAAAGCGCAAGGCTCTGCCGGAGGTGCCCTGCCGTGTCGAAAGCGCACTGATAGGGACCCTCAGCAGCCTGAACGAGAGCCTGCTTGACAAGATGGTTTCTCTCAAATCCGCGCTTGAGACCGCGCCGAGCGTCGGCAGTGCCGAGCTTATGAAGTATTACCACGATGAGGTGTTCCTCAGAATGGAGGATATGCGCACCGTTATCGACAAGCTTGAGACCCTTACGGCGACGGAATATTGGCCGTACCCCAGCTACTACGATATGCTGTTTTCTGTCTGACAGGCAGTGAATAAGATATAAATTCTAACGAGAGAGAGCAAATGATGATGAAGTATGTATTCGTAACAGGCGGAGTCGTGTCGGGGCTGGGCAAGGGAATATGCGCAGCCTCGCTCGGCAGACTTTTGAAGCAGCGCGGTCTGCGCGTGAAAAACCAGAAATTCGATCCCTATCTCAACGTTGACCCCGGCACTATGAGCCCTTATCAGCATGGCGAAGTCTTCGTCACCGACGACGGCGCGGAAACCGACCTCGACCTTGGCCACTACGAGCGATTTGTCGATGAAAGCCTGAGCGGGAACTCCTCGGTCTCGGCCGGCCGCATCTATTGGAACGTATTAAACCGCGAGCGCCAGGGCGGATACCTTGGCGGCACAGTGCAGATAATACCCCATGTGACCGACGAGATAAAGCAGAGCGTATACGCGATGGAGGATGAGAACATCGACGTTCTCATCTGCGAGATCGGCGGCACGGTCGGCGATATTGAAAGTCAGCCGTTTCTTGAGGCCATACGTCAGGTGGCCGTTGAAAAGGGCAGACAGAACGTGCTGTTTATCCATGTTCCGCTCATCGTACAGATACCCGGCACGGGCGAGCTTAAAAGCAAGCCCACGCAGCACTCGGTCAAGGAGCTGCTGTCGGTCGGCATCCAGCCGGATATTCTCGTCTGCCGCACGGACGCTCCGATAAGCGACGATATCCGCCGCAAGATAGCCCTTTTCTGCAACGTTGAGCCGGAGTGCGTCATCCAGAACGCAACGGCATCTACGCTATATGAAGCGCCGCTGCTCTTGGAGCACGAGGGGCTGTCCGCGGTTGTTTGCCGCAGACTCGGCCTTGATTGCCCCGAGCCGGATCTTGCCGAGTGGAAAGCCATGGTAGGCAGGATCAAGGGAGCTCACCGCGCGGTGAAGATAGCTCTTGTCGGCAAATATGTTCAGCTGCACGACGCTTATCTGTCCGTTGCCGAGTCGCTTAACCATGCGGCGGCGGCAAACGACGCCGTAATGGAGATAAAGTGGGTCGATTCCGAGGAACTCACGGAGGAGAATATCGCTTCCGTTCTCGGCGATTGCAGCGGCATTCTGGTTCCCGGCGGCTTCGGCGATCGAGGGATTGAGGGCATGATACTTGCCGCAAAATATGCGCGCGAAAACGACGTGCCGTATCTCGGTATCTGCCTCGGACTTCAGATCGCGGTCATAGAATTTGCGCGCCACGTTCTCGGCTGGAAGGACGCAAACTCCGCCGAGTTCACCGCCGATTCGCAGCATCTGGTCATCGACCTCATGCCCGAGCAGCAGGGCATAACCGCAAAGGGCGGCACGATGCGTCTGGGCAAATACCCCTGTGTGCTTTCGCCCGAGAGCAAGGCTTACGAATACTACGGCGAGGGGCTTATTTCCGAGCGCCCCCGCCACAGATATGAGGTAAACAACGACTTCCGCGAGGAGATCGTTGCGCGCGGACTTCTGCCCGTCGGCATGAGCCCGGACGGCTCGCTTGTCGAGATGGTGGAAAATCCGGCGTGCAAATGGTTCGTCGCGGCGCAGTTCCATCCGGAGTTTAAAAGCAGACCGAATAAGCCGCATCCGCTGTTCAACGGCTTTGTAAAGGCGGCACTGGAAAGGTGAATTAAAATGAGAAACTACGAAAAAGAATATATCCAGCGAGTTCAGTTCATCCGCTACGCCGTGCGCGAAAGCGGAGCCGACGGCATAGTTTACGGCAACTCCGGCGGCAAGGACTCCGCGCTTGTCGGCATCCTGTGCAAGGCTGCGTGCGAGAACACCGTGGGCGTTATTATGCCCTGCACCTCCGTGCGCAATTACGACATGGATAAGCGCGACGGCGAGACCGTTGCCGCAAAGTACGAGATCGAAACGCGCTACGCCGACCTTACGGCGGTCAAGGCCGCGGAAAAGGCCGTGCTTGCAGGCGTCACAAATCTCACCGATGCCGCCGAGGCGAACATTGCACCGCGCCTGAGAATGGCAACGCTCTATGCCATTGCCGCGTCGGAAAACCGCCTTGTTGCCGGAACGGGCAACCGCAGCGAGGCCTATGTCGGCTACTTCACCAAGTGGGGCGACGGCGCACATGATTTTAACCCCATCGACGATCTGACTGTCACGGAGATATACGAATTTCTGCGCTGGCTGAAAGCACCCGAGTGCGTCATAGAAAAAGCGCCCTCTGCCGGCCTGTTCGACGGACAGACCGATGAAGGCGAAATGGGATTTACCTATAAAGAGCTTGACACTTACCTCGGCGGTGGTAAAATAGACGATGCGGTGCTCGAGAAAATCCAGCGCATGCACGCTAAGAGCGAACACAAGCGCCGCAGCATACTGACGTTTTGAGGTGCAAATATTTGAAGACTAAGGATATGGCCTACATCGCCTTGATGGCGGTGCTCATATCGGTCTGCTCATGGCTGTCGGTTCCGGCAGCCATTCCTTTTACCATGCAGACCTACGCGGTGTTTACGGCTCTGCTGCTTCTCGGCGGCAGGCGCGGCAGCATTGCCGTTGCGGTGTACATAGCGCTCGGCGCAGTCGGACTGCCGGTGTTCTCCGGCTTTGCCGGCGGTATTGGGAAGCTCATGGGGCCGAGCGGCGGATATATCTTCGGCTTTATGCTCACGGCGCTTTGCTATTGGCTCTGCGAGAGGCTTTTCGGCAAAAAGCTGTGGGTCAGGATAGTGTCGCTCGTCGTGGGGCTTGCGCTGTGCTATGCCTTCGGCACGGTGTGGTTTGTCAAGGTCTATTCTGCGGCAAAGCCTATAAGCTACGCCTCTGCGCTGGGCATGTGCGTTTTTCCGTTCATCGTCCCGGATCTTGTCAAAATGGCGCTTGCATTCCTTACCGAAAAGGTTCTGCGAAAGCATATAAATATTGAGTAATGCAAAATCAGCCCGTCTGTAGATGGGCTGATTTTTTGTGTAAAAAACTTTATGCCTGTTTTGCTTTTACATCGGTTAAGAAATACCGAATGAATATGATGCCCAACAAAATTATGATTGCCTCAAGGACATAAAACATCCCCAATTCGGCAGAGCTTGTGCCGGAATTGGGCGCGCCCTCCACGCACTTGGCTCCGAGGACGGCCTCAAGCTGATCGGCCTCAATTTCAACACCGTTTTGATAATACTTAAAGTGATAAGGCGAAACGGTAACGCCGTCGTCGATTTCGGTAAAGGTCAAAAACGGCGAGCCGCTGTAATCCAGCTTGTACAACAGAAATGAATCCTCAACGGTCAGGTTTGACGCCCGTTCATTCCGCACGCCGCATATGCCGTAAGCGTCAATGTTCTGCAAATCGTCGGCACAGTATGTAACGAGGTATTTTGTATTTCCTACAGTTATCTTTTCTCCGTTTATCCATCGATATTTTGAATCCGTGCAGCCGATGATCCTGTAGCTGCCGAAAATGCCCTTTTCAAGGCAGGCTAAGCCGCACGCTCCGGGGTACTCTTTTTCTCCGTAGAGAACATACAGCCGGTTGCCGACAGCCTGCATTTCCAGGATATCTGCCGAGACCTCGTCATCGAAATGGTACTCGTTGACGGCCTTCTCGAGATCCGTCGTGGAATCTACGGAAACACTGAATTCATAGTTATACAATCCGACAGCGCAAACCAGCATTATGACTGCCGACAAGACCGCCCCGACAATTTTGCGGACACCGTGCCTGCCGCTGACAAGGGATATCAGCGTGCGTGTCATATCCGTAGCCTGCTGTTTCGTGATGATGTCTCCGTCGATCCGCTCCGCGCCGAGCAGCTCCGCCGCGTTGATCTCCAATACGTCGCAGATGCTCGCAAGTAATGAATAGTCCGGCATTGTTTTCCCCGTCTCCCAACGGGAAACAGACTTCTGGCTGACTCCGAGCTTTTCTGCAAACTGCTCCTGCGTTAGGCCCTTCTCCCTGCGAACGTCTTTGATGAAAGCTCCGATTCTTTTCTGGTCCATATGGCAGCCTCCTTTTATGTTTGTCTGTATATTGGCATACGAAAGCAAAAATGTACAGGACATAAAGTGAGTATCCGGGTTTAGGCAGGCAGATTTCAGCCTGCTCCGCGTTCACTGCACCGGATGCCGAGATAGTTGGAAATTTGCGGCAGTTGTTCTGCCTTGTGTTTGCCGCTTATCAGCGACATGGTGCAGCTAAAAGGCTTGCAATCTGCGGTTGGCAGACTGCAAGCCCTTTCGGTTGTTTGAATACTTTACTTCATTGCGGCGACTGCGTCGAAGTCCTCGCAGATCTTTGCGTCGGGAGCTTTGGTCAGAAGCGAAACGACAACGATGAAGATGCAGGAGGTGATGAATGCGGGCAGCAGCTCGTAGATCGCAAACGCGCCGCCGATGGGAGCTATTGCATACTTCCAGATGAAGACCATAGCAGCGCCGGAGAACATGCCGGCGATCGCGCCCCACTTGTTGCAGCGCTTCCAGTAAAGCGAGAACAGAACGATGGGGCCGAAGGTTGCGCCGAAGCCTGCCCATGCGAAGGATACGACGCGGAAGATTGAGCTTGTGGGGTCGAGTGCAAACAGCACACCGCAGACAGCCACGCACAGAACAGTGACGCGGGCAACGATCATGCTCTTTTTGTCATCAAGCTGAACGCCGAACACGCCGCGGATGATGTTCTGCGCGATAGCGCTTGCCGCTGCAAGCAGCTGAACGTCGGCAGTGGACATGGTGGCGGCAAGGATGCCTGCAAGGACAAGGCCTGCGAGGATAGCGAAGAATGCGCCGTACTCGGACAGGACTGCCGCGATGGAAACGATGATCGCCTCGGCGGAGGAAGCATCGCCGAACATGGCGATGATGTTCTCCTTAGCCATGGAGTAGCCGACTATGCCGATGATGACGGCAACGGACAGGGAAACAACAACCCAGACAGTAGCTACACGGCGGCTGAGCTTGAGCTTCTTTTCGTCCTTGATTGCCATGAAGTGAAGAACAACGTGGGGCATGCCGAAGTAGCCGAGCGCCCATGCGAGGGTGGATATTATCTTGAGAGTGCCGAACTCGCCGGCCTCGGCGGCCTGAATGCTGGTGGTTGCGGTCATGCTGAGGTAGCCGGGGATGGCCTTGGCGTTTGCAACGACATTTTCCCAGCCGCCGACGGAGTTGATGCCGAAGATGAGGACAACCGCCAGAGCAAAGACCATGATAAGGCTTTGAACAAGGCTCGTTACCGATGCTGCCGTGAAGCCGCCGCATGTGGTGTATGCTACGATTACGGCAGCGCTTATTATCATGGTGGGAACGTAGTCATATCCGAACAGAGTTCCGAAAAGCTTGCCGCAGGCCGAGAAGCCGGAAGCTGTGTAGGGAACGTAGAAAACGATGATGGTTATGGCACCTATAAGCTCAATGAGCTTGGTGTTATCATAGAAGCGGCGGGATATGTACTCGGGCAGAGTCAGCGCTCCCAGCCGCACCGAGTAGCGGCGCAGGCGCTTTGCAACGAACAGCCAGTTGAGATAGGTGCCAAGCGCAAGGCCGATAGCCGTCCAGCTCGCTTCCGCGATGCCGCAGAAGAACGCCAGTCCGGGAACGCCCATGAGCAGATATGCGCTCATGTCCGAAGCTTCGGTGGAAAGCGCCGTCACGATAGGGCCGAGCTTGCGGCCGCCGAGGTAAAACTCGTGTGCGTCGGACTGCCCCTTGGAATAGTAAACGCCGATGGCGACCATACCGACAAGGTAGACCACAATGGCGATCAGGATGCAAATAATATTACCTGTCATGTTTCTCTCTCCAATCATTTTTAAACGATGTTTGAATTATAGCCGCACAAAAAGTGCGTTGCAAGGCGAAATATTATCGAAATTACTTGATTTTCAGAAAAAACGTGGTATATTATTACCATACCTAATTATTTTCATGCTAACATGAATAAAATTCATGTAAATTCCCCGGAGGAGCAATATGAGCATTTCAAAATACGAAACTCTCGCGAAAGTGGTGGAGTTGGGCAGCCTTACAAGAGCGGCCGACGCCCTCGGATGCACGCAGTCGGCAGTCAGCCATACTATTAATAATTTGGAGGCCGAGCTTGGCTTTTCGGTCATAACCCGCTCGCGCGCCGGAGTTAAGCTCACCGCCGACGGAGAGCGCATAATGCCGTCGGTGCGCGGAATGCTCAACTATGAAGAGCAGCTTAGGCAGACAGCCTCTGCCATCCGCGGCCTTGATTCCGGCACGGTGCGCATAGGCGCATTCACCTCCGTTGCGGTCCACTGGCTGCCCGGCGTAATAAAAGAGTTCCAGCACGATTACCCGAACGTCGATCTCAAGCTCTTAAACGGCGACTATTACGATGTTGAACGCTGGATAGACGAGGGCAGCGTTGACCTCGGCTTCGTTAACGTCCCGACTAAGATCAAATGCGAGTGCATACCGCTGATGGAGGACAGACTGCTTGCAATATTGCCGCACGGGCACAAATTCGAGTCTTATCCCAAATTTCCGCTCGTTGAGTGCGAGACGGAGGCGTTCATAACCTTGCTCGAAGAATCGAACCACGACGCAAATCGCGCTCTTGCCGCAGCGGGTATAAAGCCGAACATCAGGTTTTCCACCAAGGACGACTACGCCATAATCGCAATGGTCGAAAAGGGACTGGGCATATCCATCATGCCCGAGCTTCTGCTGACCGGACGGCACGACGACGTTGTTGTAAAAGAGCTTGTTCCGCCCTCAAAGCGTGTTATCGGCCTCGCAATAACCGAAACCAGCCGCAACAGCCCGGCGACACGCAAGTTTGCCGATTATACCGTTGACTGGGTGCGCCGCGGTATTGCTACGGTGTAAATAATATGTTAATATATACGTTACTGGATTTTTCAAAATAGATATATTGAGAGGATCTGAAAAATGAAGATCGTAATAGTCGGCGCAGGCAAGATAGGCTATTCGCTTGCCGAGGAGCTGGCCAATGAGAACCACGATATAACCGTGGTCGATATAGAAAAGGAAAAGGTAAAGCTTCTGTCCGACACGCTTGATGTCATGACCCTTTGCGGCAACGGCGCGGCGATATCCGTCCAGCGCGAGGCAAACGTTGACGAGAGCGACCTGCTCATCGCCGTCACGGCGCAGGACGAGCTGAACATGCTTGCGTGCATCGTAGCGCGCAAGCTCGGCTGCAAAAACACCATCGCGCGCGTGCGCAATCTTGAGTACACCGAGCAGCTTTACGTTCTCAAGTCGGAGCTTGGCCTGTCCATGACCATAAACCCCGAGCTTCTGGCCGCCAAGGAGATCTACCGTCTGCTGCAGATCCCGGCCTTCATAAAGCGCGATACATTTGCCGAGGGCAAGGCCGAGATAGTCGAGCTTTTCATTGCCGACGGCAGCCCGCTTGACGGGCTTCAGCTTGCCGATTTGCGTCGGAAAATACGGGTGCATGTCCTCATCTGCGCGGTCCTGCGCGAGGAAAAGGTCTTTATCCCCGACGGCAGCTTTGTTCTGCGCAAGGGCGATAAAATATACGTCACCGCGCCGGCATCGTCGCTCGTCGAGCTTACGCACGAGCTGAAGCTGCGCAGCAAAAAAAGCAAAAACGTGCTCATCGTCGGCGGCGGCAGGATCGCCGAATACCTCGCTCCGATGCTGATAAAAACCGGCACAAGCATCAAGCTCATCGAGATGAAGCGCTCGCGGTGCGAGTACCTCGCCGAAAAATACCCCGAGGTGAACGTCATCTGCTCGGACGGCTCGAGTCAGGCGGTGCTCAGGACGCACAACATCCGCCAGATGGACGCTGTCCTTCCGCTGACGAACATGGACGAGGAGAACATCATCATCGGCATGTTCGCGCGCAAGATGGGCGTTCCGCAGCTTCTGACGAAGATAAACCGCCTCGAATACGGCGAGATCCTCGGCGACCGCGGCGCGGACAGCCTGATAAGCCCGAAAAGCCTGAGCACCTACGCCATCATCCGTTATGTCCGTGCGATGGAGAACACCGGCGGCAGCGCGGTGCTCACGATCCACCGCATAGCCGACGGCGGCGCGGAAGCGCTGGAGTTTGCCGTGACCGACGTGACCGAGCACCTGCACGAGCGGCTTGCCGATATCCGCCTCAAGCCCGGCATACTGATCGTCTGCATAAACCACATGGGCAGGATCATCATCCCCGGCGGCCGGGACACGCTCTCGGCCGGCGATACGGTCGTCATCGTCACGACCGCCGGACGCGAGATCCTTGACCTCAACGACATATTTGCGCAATGAATATTGGAACGATAAGAAAAACGATAGGCGTCATATTGTGCATCGAGGCGGCGTTCATGCTGCCTCCGCTGCTGCTTGCGCTCGCCGACGGCGACGCGGCTGCGCTGCGCGGCTTTGCCGCGGCGATCGCGGCGGTGCTCGCGGTCGGATTGCCCTGCGGCCTGATAAAGAGCAAGGGTCGCCCCCTCGGCGCGCGCGACGGCTTTGTCACCGTCGCCATGGCGTGGATCATCATATCGCTGTTCGGAGCGATCCCGTTTTACGCCTCGGGCACGATCGACAGCGTGTCCGACGCCGTGTTCGAGACGATATCCGGCTTCTCCACCACCGGCGCCACGATCATCGACGATGTCGAGGCTGCGCCCCGGGCGATACTGCTCTGGCGCAGCATCACCAACTGGATCGGCGGCATGGGCGTGCTGGTTTTCCTGCTTGCGATAGCGCCGGTCGCGCGCGAGGGCGGCTCGATGTTTCTGCTGCGCGCGGAGTTCCCGGGCCCCATGGCGTCAAAGCTCGTGCCGCGCATGCAGAAGTCGGCAAAGCTTCTGTATGAGATATATATAGCAATGACCGTCTTGCAGATCGTCCTGCTGCTCCTGGGTGACATACCGCTGTTTGACTCTGTGAACATTTCGCTCAGCACGGTGTCCACCGGCGGCTTCTGCGTCCGCAACGACAGTATGGCGTCCTACGGCGCGTATGCGCAGAACGTCACGCTCGTATTCATGACCCTGTGCAGCATGAGCTTCAGCCTGTTTTACTGCGTCCTTGCGCTCGAGTTTCTTCGCATCCGCCGCAGCCGCGAGCTGCGCGCGTTTGTCGTTGTTGTGCTGGGCGTTGCGCTGCTCATGGGCATCGACACTGCCTCGAAATTCGCGTCCGTCGCCGAAGGCGTCCACCACACTCTGTTCCAGGTCGTCTCCATCATCAGCACGACCTGCTATGTGTCGATCGACGCAAGCTTCTGGTCGCCCTTTGTGTGGGCGATGCTGACGGTTTTGATGATAACCGGCCCCATGTCCGGCTCCACCGGCGGCGGCATGAAGCTGTCGCGCGTGATGATCCTCTGCAAGAGCACCTACCGCGCCATTGCGCGCACCGTCACGCCGAACTCCGTGCACCTTATCCACCTTGACGGCGAGATCGTCGAGGAGGACACGGTCTCCGCGGTCGAGAGCTTTGCCGTAGCGTATTTCATGGCGGTCATTTTTACTGCCGTGGTGCTGTCGATAAACGGCCTGAGCATCGGCGACGGCATGCTTGCGGCGATCTCGAGCCTCAGCAACGTCGGCTACGGCATCGACTCGAACACCTTCACCATGGGCGTTTCCGGGCTTAATATAATAAGTAAGGCCGTGCTGTGCTTCGACATGTTCCTCGGCCGCCTCGAGATCTTCCCCATGCTCGTCCTCTTCGCCCCCGAAACGTGGCGCAAGTAGGTTATTGCCTTCCCCTTGAGGGGAAGGTGTCGCTTGCGACGGATGAGGTGTAATTCGATCGCGGCCGCAGCCGCCACAAATTTTGTAGGGAACGGATTCATCCGTTCCGCTCGCACCGCCCCCTCGTATGCAGCCGCTGCTGCCTTCCCCTTGAGGGGAGCTGTCGGCTGCGCCGACTGAGGGGTCGCACACCGCATGACCCCGACTTTGTAACCGAATTGTTGCCCAAAAAATTATTAAAAACACTTGAAACATGTAAAGTCGTATGCTATAATCAAGAAAAATATGTTTGGTGTGGGTTTTCTCCCGTATACAAGCGTATTTGACAAAACTTTTTCAACCCACTATTTTAACGGAGGTAAACAAGAGAAAATGAAAAAGAGACTGTTGAGCATGCTGATGGCTGTTCTCATGATCGCATCTCTGGTGCCTGGTATGGCACTGGCAGATGACGTCAAGCCGGTCATCGACATCAAGGCAGATGCCGCTGCAAAGCAGCCCGGCATCGTTGTCACAGAAGTCAAAACTGGCGATGTAGTTACTGGCTACAACGTCGAAATCAAGGCGTTTGCCAAGCTTGCAGACATCTGTGATGCTGACAAGCACGTTCCTGTAACCAAGGAGCTCATCGTTGCAGATTGCGGCAAGGCTGGCCTGACCGTTACTTATTGTAGCGTTTGCGGCACCAACCTTAACAAGAATGTCGTAACTGAGCCGCTGCATCATGACTGCGAGTTCACCGTCGTTGCAGCACCTGTCTGCGCTAAGGCAGATGGATGGGGCTATGCTGTCTGCAAGAAGTGCGGCGATCCTTTTGCGGTTGACAAGAACACTGACTTCAAAATGTACGTAGAGCAGGGCAAGACCGAGTCCGCTGCTGCGTACGCAAAGCGCGTCGCTGATGTTGCAAAGCTGTTCACGGCTGCTGATGCACATGACTATCAGACCGTAACTGCTGACATCGTTGTAAAGGAAAATGGCAAGGATGTTGTCAAGGCATACGCTGGCGTAGAGGCTACCCACGTTGCTATGCTCGTGGAAAACAACAATTTCGTTAATCTCAACAACCAGTGGAAAGATGGCGGCTACATTAGCACTGGCGCAACTGGTTACTCGCAGCTCGTTAAAGATGGCAAGGTCATTGCTGTTACCGGTAATATGACTGAGGCAGGCGTTGCTTGCACCAAGTGCGGTTACATTCAGTCTGCTGGTGTAAAGGATAAGGCAAACACCAACCTGAATGCAACTCACGCACAGTACATTACTGTAACCGACCCCGGCAAGCGTCCTGTAATGTTTGCTGACGGCAGCTATAAGGACGGCAAGGCTGCTACTTACTTCTGCTCCAAGTGCGGCAAGACCTTCGGCGGCGAGGTTCTCTCCGCTGTGAAGTGGTTCAATATCACCGAGACTGCAATGCCTAAGATCGGCGACGTTAAGGTCTACGAAGGCGAGACTGTTTACCAGCTCGCTGGCAAGGACGTCGTTGTTGTTCCTGAAACTCAGCTCCACAAGGCTGTTGCTGCCACCTGCCGCGCAGAAGGCAACACCGGCGATGTTATTGTCTACACCGCTTCCGGTGCAGCCGATAAGGATGGCAACATCCCCGCAGTTTGGATGCTCAAGGAAGTCGGTAAGAAGATCGACAAGATTGATCATCACTTTGTTGCGAAACCCGACAAGCTCGCTACTTGTAAGGAAAATGGCATGCACTATGTTGGCATTTATGTCTGCGACAATGTAATTGGCAAAGAAAATGGCAAGGACGTGCTCTGCGGCCTGGAAAAGAAGGACGTTATCAACTACACCACCGAGATTACTGCTGCACATACCCCCACTGTCGTAGTCCTCGTTGAGGCTACCTGCCAGCACAAGGGCCTGAGCGTGCTCCAGTGCTCTGTCTGCAAGGAGTACCTCGTAGCCCATGAAAACAATGGTGTTACTACTTATAATATCCCTGATCAGGGCGTAATTCCTGCATACACCGTTGAAAAGGCTAAGCACACCGCAGCTGCTGAGCTGAAGGACGCTAAGGAAGCAACCTGCACCGAAGTCGGCTACACCGGCGACAAGGTCTGCAAGTGGTGCGGCATCGTCCTCGAGAAGGGCAAAGAGATCCCCATGAAGGAGCACACTGTTGTTGACGTGGCTGCTGTTGCAGCAACCTGCACCACCGACGGCATGACCGCCGG
>ULQP01074812.1_pt1 | contig 12652 bp, 10 predicted proteins | sample 1954571 | NCBI WGS metagenome assembly ULQP01 (sample SAMEA4835657, study PRJEB28245) | human gut metagenome | biome: gut microbiome; material: fecal sample | place: Denmark | collected 2008 | reverse complement strand
GCACAGCTCCTGCCGCTGCTCCTGCTCGGGGCGCTTGTCCTCCATGATGATGGTGAGACCGGCGTTCAGAAATGCCTGCTCACGCATGCGCTTGAAGAGCACGCCATAGTTATAGACCGTGTCGTCAAACATCTCGGGATCGGGATGGAAGCGCACCTGCGTGCCGTGTTTGTCGGTCTTGCCGACGATCTTCATCTCCTGCGTGATATGGCCGCGGGAGAATTTCATCTCGTAGATATTGCCGTTTTTGAATACGCGCACTTCGAGCCAGTCCGAGAGCGCGTTCACCACGCTCGCGCCGACGCCGTGCAGACCGCCGGAGACCTTGTAGCCCCCGCCGCCGAACTTGCCGCCCGCGTGCAGCACCGTATAGACGACCTCGAGCGCGGGCTTGCCCGTCTGCTCCTGAATGTCCACGGGGATGCCGCGGCCGTTATCAGTCACGCAGATGCTCTCGCCGTCTTCGATGGAGACCTCGATATGCGTGCAGAAGCCCGCGAGCGCCTCGTCGATGGCGTTATCCACGATCTCGTATACAAGGTGATGCAGACCGCTCGTGCTCGTCGAGCCGATGTACATACCCGGGCGCATACGCACCGCTTCCAGACCTTCAAGGACCTGGATCTGACTGGCGTCATAGGTATTGGGATTGACTGGTGTATTTTCCGACATGGGTGTTCCTCCATGAGTTTAATCAAAGGATATATTCTCCGCGCGCTTCAAAAGCGTCGCGGTGTTGAGCTGTGATAGATAGATCCGGGTCTTTCCGTCCTCCCGGCAGACGACGAACGATTTGGGGAGATCGTCCGCCACGTTCACGACCTTGCCCGCCTTCTCCGCGGCGCGGAGAGCTTCCCGCGTGATGTGCGAGGAGCTGGCGTTATCGAGATCGCACACGGCGACGATGCTGTCGGTCCGCACGACCGTTTCCGCGCCTAAATGGAGGTACATGCTTCGTTTACCCGTCCTTTGTCCATATAAAGTACGCGACCGCCCGTCATGCGCTCTACGCTCGCCGCCTCGCAGCAGCTCACGAGCGTCTGTCCGCCGCCGATGCGGTTCAAAACAAACTCCTGCCGGGCGCTGTCGAGCTCGGATAAAACGTCGTCGAGCAGCAGCACCGGCGTCTCGCCGGTCTCGGCGAGGAATATCTCCCGCTCGGCGAGCTTCAAGGAGAGCGCCGCCGTGCGTGTCTGTCCCTGGGAGGCATAGCTCCGCGCGTCCGCGCCGTTGATGGTGATCAGAAGATCGTCCTTATGCGCGCCGACGAGACAGAGACCGCTCTCAATCTCCGCGCCGCGCAGCTGGCGCTGCCGTTCGGAGACCGCCTCGTATATCTCCCGCTCCGCCGCCGCGGGGTCTTCCACGGCAGAAACGGTGGTGTAGGTGAGCGTGAGATCCTCCGTGCCGCGGGAAAATTCGCTCTGCACGCTTCGCGCGGTCTCGGCGAGCCTTCTTGCAAACGACGCGCGGTAACGGATGATCTTCGCCGAGCACATACACATTCCGTCCGAGAATACGTCCAGCGTATCGAGAAGCGAGGGCTTTTCCCGCCAGTCGCGCAGAATGCGCGTTTTATTTTCCTGCAGGCGCCGGTATTCGGCGATGAGCGCGCCGTAGCCGGGGCGGAGCTGCGTGATGGCGGCATCGAGCATCCGCCGCCGGAGCGACGCCGCGCCGCGGATCATGGCGAGATCGTCCGGGGAGAAGAGGATCGCTTTCAGGCACTGCTCTGTTTCTCCCGCCGAGAGCTTCACGCCGTTGCGCTTCATTGTGCGCGTCCGGCCGCGGCGGAGCAATATCTCCATGCGCTGCTCTCTCTCGGACGCGAAATACTCTCCGCGCACCGCCGCCTCGTTCTTTTCAAAGGCGATGAGCTCTTTATCGTAATACGTGCGGAAGCTCTTGGCGCCGGTGAGCATATATACCGCTTCGAGAAGCGTCGTTTTTCCCTGCGCGTTCGCGCCCGCGATGACGTTCACGCCCGGCGAAAATTCGCACCGGCCGCCCTGCAGCAGACGAAAATTTTCCGTCTGCACCGCATCGACGCGCATCAGCCTTCCGCGCGCAGACGCACGGGCAGGATCATGTAAAGAAAGCTGTCGCCGCCGTCCTCCGGCGTGATGATGCAGGGGGCGCTGCCGTTCACAATGTTGATGCGCAGCGTGTCGGCGGGCGCTGCCTTGAAAGCGTCCATGAGATAGCTGTTGTTGAAGCCGACGATCATGCCGCCGCCGTCGCCCTCGAGCGGGCAGCAGTCCTCCGCGCGGCCGAGCGGCGTGGCGCAGGTGATGGTGAGCATGTTTTCTCCGAACACGCACCGGAGCGGGTTTTTCGTGCGGTCGTCGATGATGAGGCTCACGCGGTCCGTGCAGCGGATGAGATCGGCGCGCTGCGCCTTGAGCTGGATGGGAAAATCGCCGGGAACGGTCTTGCGGAAGTTCAGAAATTCGCCTTCCAGACGGCGGGAGATGAGCACCGTATCTCCCACGGAGAACGAAACATGCTTGCTGCCGACGGCGATCTTCACCGGCTCCTCGGGACTCATGCAGATCTTCTCGAGATCGGAGAGAGCAGCGCCCGGCACGATGAATTTGAGACTTTCCACATCGCACGTCTCCACCGGCTCGCGGCGGAGCGCCATGCGGTAGCCGTCTACGGCTACCATGGTCATAATGTTGTCATCGACCTCGATGAGCGCGCCGGTGTACACCGGGCGGGACTCGTTCGTGGAGATGGCGAAGCTCGTCTCGGCGATCATGCGCGCCATCGTATCCTGCGGCAGGGAGAGATTGCTGCAGTAGTCGAGCGACGGAAGGTCGGGGAAATCGTCCGACGCCGTGCCGGAAATATTGTAATCGGCGTTGCCGCAGGCGATGTTCACGGCGTTATTCTCGTCCGAGCAGACCGAAACGATACCGTCCGGCAGCTTGCGCACGATGTCGCCGAAGAGCTTGGCGTTGATCACCACGCTGCCCGGCGCGGACACGTCCGCTTCAAACGTCGTATAAATGCCCTTTTTGAGATCATAGCCCGTGACGCGGACGTTGTGTCCGGCCTCGATGAGCAGGCCCTCCATTGCCGGGATCGGGCTTTTGGAAGCGGCGGCGCGGCCCGCGGTGGCGACGGCGAGACTGAGCAGATATTTTTCACAGGTGAATTTCATGGCGATTCCTCCGTTTCTTCCAGAAAGAAAGATAGAATATTTTTTAGAAGCGAGTATCAGTAGAGCAAAAACTTGTGGAAAACTCCGCGAAAGCCTTGAAAATCAAGGATTTTGGATGTGGAAAACTTCAGGGGTATTTTTCCACAATTTCCACATCGGGGCGGAACAAAAAAGTTTTGAACATTTATAAACAGTTTTTCCACATACATTTTGTGGAAAACTTTATTTTTGCCGTTATGCCTTGGAATTGATGTTGTAGGTAACGTCGCGGATGACCATGGCAAACTCCTGGCTGGCCTGCATCATGTCTTCGATCTTGCGGATCGAGGCGAGCACCGTGGCGTGGTTTCGGCCCTCAAACTGCGCGCCGATATCGGTGAGCGCCATGTTCGTGAGATTCCGGCAGAGATACATGGCGACCTGCCGCGCCGTGGCGGTGTTCTTCTGGCGGGACTGCCCGCGCAGCGCCTCCTCCGAAACGGAGAAGTACCGCGCCGTTTCCGCGATGATGACATTCGGCGTGGGGACGTAGGTTCCGACGCGGATCACGTCCTTGATGGCGCGGCGGACGCTTGAAACCGTGATATCGTCCTCCAGAAGATCGCGGTAGGCGGTGAGCTTTTTCACCACGCCCTCAAGCTGGCGGATGTTCGATGTGACCGTCTCGCCGATAAACGTTACAACTTCGTCCGGCAGCACGACGCCGAACTGCGCGGCCTTGTTGCGCGTGATGGCCATGCGCGTTTCGAGATCCGGCGGCTGCACGTCCGCCATAAGACCCCATTCGAGCCGCGTGCGGATACGGTCTTCCAGCTTGTTCATCTCCATCGGCGGGCGGTCGGACGTGACGACGATCTGCTTTCCCGCTTCATAGAGCGTGTTGAACGTGTGGAAGAACTCCTCCTGCGTTTGCTGCTTGCCGGCGATGAACTGGATATCGTCCATCAGGAGAAGATCGGCGCTGCGGTATTTGGCGCGCAGATCCTCGCCGCCGCCGACCTGGATGGCGTGGACGAGATCGTTCGTGAAATCGTCGCCCTTGACGTATACGATCTTCGCCTTCGGATTCTTCGCGTGGATCGCACTGCCGATGGCGAGAAGAAGGTGCGTTTTGCCGAGCCCGGAGTTGCCGTAAATGAAAAGAGGGTTATAGAGCTTGCCGGGGTTTTCCGCCACGGCGATGGCCGCGGCGTGGGCGTATTTGTTCGACGGTCCCACGACGAAGTTATCGAACGTGAAGCCCGCGACCTCCGGGAGCGTATCGTCCGTTTTCGTTTCGGAGATGTAGCTGTCCAGCTCGTCCCCGGCGAGGATCGTCAGCTTGAACTCGGCGGAGAAAAGGTCGCTGAGTGCATCGATGATCGTCTGGGCAAAGCGGGACTGGATAATGTCGCGCTTGAACTCCGTGGGGGTGTGGATGACGAGCCGGTTATTCACGATCTCGACCGGCGTGCAGTCGTCAAACCAGGTGTTCAGCGCCGTGGCGGTCAGATTCTGCCCGAGAACGGCAAGAACGCTGTTCCATATGTCGTTGAGGGAATTCATTCTTTCTCTCTCTCCTTATGATCCGTAAAGTGCCCGGAGACACTATTATCAGCATTATAAAATTATATCACTTATCCACAATTGTGTAAAGATATATTATTATATAATGTATTATATAATATATTTTAATTATATACCATATATCGTATTTTAATTGTATTTAAAATGCATCTATTGACTATCCATGCTATTTATTATAGGATAAAAAAGGTCATCTGCATAAACAATGGTGCCCAAAAAGCAACTCTGGCAATGAGGATTTGTGTGTTTTGCTGCTGCTCTAAAATGCTCTTTCTCGTGCAGAAGCTGCTTGCCTCGGCCAACGAAACTGTGCCCGGCGAAGGACAATTCCAAGATAAGACTTGGAAGGAAGTCATCGAAGAAATTCTGACGAAAAACAATATTTCCGCAGACAAAATCGCGCTTGGCAATAAAAATATAGTAACGGAGGAAGATCCTTTTTTTAACGGCGACACCCAGGAAGGCCGGTATGCCTGCAGAAAAAGAAAGCCACGTAAGAAAGGAAGAAGAAGAATGATATCGATTATTGTTCCTTGCTACAACGAAGAGGAGGCTCTCCCGATATTCTATCAAGAATGCAGCGCGGTTCTTTCTTCCATGAATGAAGCGTACGAATTGCTCTTTGTGAACGATGGATCAAAGGATGGGACGCTTTCTATTCTCAAAGAGCTATCCGAAACGGATGCATGCGTGAGATATCTTTCCTTTTCCCGCAACTTCGGTAAGGAAAGTGCTATGTTTGCCGGTTTCTGCAACGCCAAGGGAGATTATGTGGCGGTGATGGATGCGGATATGCAGGATCCACCGTCCCTTCTTCCCAAAATGCTGGAGATTCTCCGTACTGGTGAATATGACAGCGTGGCTACACGCCGTGTTGACCGTGCGGGCGAACCACCGCTCCGAAGCTGGTTCGCCCGGCAGTTTTATAAGCTTATCAACCGGATCTCCGACGCCGATATTGTAGACGGCGCACGCGATTTTCGTTTGATGCGCCGGGAAATGGTCGAAGCCATTTTATCCATGAGCGAATATAACCGCTTTTCCAAGGGTATTTTCGGCTGGGTAGGCTTTCGTACATACTGGTTGCCGTATGAAAACGTTGAGCGCGTCGCTGGGCAGACAAAATGGAGTTTCTGGAAACTTTTTAAGTACGCGGTGGACGGCATTATCAACTTTTCGCAAACACCGCTGAGCGCTATGTTCTGGTTTGGTATGGGTATGGTGGCAATCTCAATCCTTGTGCTGATCTTTCTGGTCGTTCGGCGTGCCGTCTTCGGCGATCCGGTAGCGGGCTGGGCGTCCACGATCTGCGTCATTATTTTCATCGGCGGAATGCAGACGTTCTTTCTCGGCGTTATGGGGCAGTACATTGCCAAAACCTATATGGAGACAAAGCATCGTCCGCATTACATTGTATCCGAAACAAACGTGGAAGAGCCGCAGAAGATCCGCTAAATGAAGGGAGACACCGTGAAAGAAAAAAAGAGGTTGTGTTGGCTCCTTCCTGTGGTGATACTGCTGCTTGCAGCAGTCGGTTGGTTTTTCTGGAAGTATACCTTTGTTGACGGAACCGTCACAGCGCGCAGCGCCGATACCATCGACCTGCGCGGACGGGAGATAAGCGAGGAAAAGCTGCGGACGATAGAAAGCAGGTTTCCGGACGCGCACGTTCTCTGGGACGTCACCGTCGGCGGAAAGAGCTTCGACGGAGAGAGCGAAAGCATCGTAACGGCGGATTTCACCACGGAGGACATTCCGTCTTTTGCACGGCTGAAAAATCTCAAAGAAGCTGATGTGAGCGCCTGCAGCGATTTTTCCGCCATTCTCGCGCTGCAAAATGCCTTGCCCGAAGTGCGGATACACTGGACAGTCCCTCTCGGCGAGAAAAGCTTCGACGGGGAGAGCGAGAGCATTGCGGTTCAAGACGCTTCGGCGGACATGCTCCGCGCCGCGATTACCCGTTTGCCGAAGCTCCGAACGCTCGTTCTCACGGACAGCACGCTTTCGCCTGCCGATCAGCTCGCCCTTACAGAAGAATTTCCGTCCATGCTCTTTTCCTGGGACGTGACGCTCGCAGGCCGCACTATACCCAGCGATGTCACGGCGCTCGATTTTACCGGCACGCCGCTCACAGAAGAGGATCTCTCCGAGCTTTCTGCGGCGCTACCGCTTTTTTCAAACGCGGAGAGCGTCAAGCTCACGGACTGCGGTCTTTCCGAACACATGCTGCGGGATTTTTCTGCAGCGCACCCAAATCTTCTTACCGAATGGGAAACGCAGCTCTTCGGCGTGAGATTCTCGACCGCCGCCGAGGAGATCGATTTTTCGGATGTCCCTCTCACCGTGGAGGACGCGGCGCAGATCGAGGCCATGCTTCCCTATCTGCCGAAACTTAAAAAAGTCGTGATGCTGCGCTGCGGCATATCGGACGAGGATATGGATGCGATCGATCTCCGGCACGAGGACGTGCAGTTCGTGTGGATGGTGCAGGTCCGCCGTTGGGGCCTTCGCACGGACCGGACGTATTTCACAGTATACAACAACGATTATGAATTCCCGGAGGACAACCATTCCTTTGCCGCTCTCCGATACTGCCGCGATATGATCGCCATCGATCTCGGCCATCAGAAGTTTTACGACGATCCCGACATGTTTGAAAACTTCCCGGATCTCCGGTATCTTGTCGTGAGCAACAGCCAGTATGAATCGCTGCCCGCGCTGAAATATCTCAAGAACCTTGTGATGCTCGAAATGTTCTGGACGAACACCTCGGACATAACGCCGCTCCGGGAGCTGACGAATCTGCGCCATCTGAACATCACCTACAAGCGCGTGCGCGACGCGGAGGCCGATCTGGACACGCTCATGCACATGACGTGGCTCGAAAGGCTCTGGATCAGCTACAACATGTACCGCGACGATCAGATCGAGGCGCTCAAGGCGGCGCTGCCGGATACGCAGGTGCAGGTCATCTATACGACCGACTGCGTTTCGCAGGGCTGGCGCAACGGCTCGGAGGAGTATTTCAATATGCGCGACGCGCTGCATATGTACTATCTTGACGACGACAGCAACCATGTCTATATCAATCCATATACCAACCAGCCGAGCCAGTACGACGATACCGACCCGTTCCGGTAAATACAAGGAGTAATTATGAAAAAGCTTGGAAAATATCTGGACGAAAGATCGCTGCCGCGTCTTGGCGTGCTGCTGTGCTTCAGCGCGGTGTTCATGCTGTTCGCCTCTCCCTACACGACGCCGCTCAACGCTTACTACGGCTACGATTCCGCGGTGTTCATGTCGTTCGGCAAGGGCATCACGCACGGGCTGCGGCTCTATCTTGATCTTTACGACAACAAGGGGCCGATGATCTTTTATTTCAACGCCCTCGGCTATCTGCTCGGCGGGCGCATGGGTCTTTGGATATTACAGGTCGTATTTATGACGTTCGCCTTTGAGCTTTCCTACCGGACGGCGCGCCTATTCACCGGAAGGGGGACGGCGTGGCTTTCGGTGCTTGTGCTGCTGTTCCTCTACTGCGGTACGGTCGGCGAGGGAAACATGACCGAGGAATGGTCGCTCGTGTTTTCTCTGCTGCCGCTGTGGCTCTCGCTCCGGTTTATCAAGACCGGCGCTCCGGCGTACCGTCATCCGAAATGGTACAGCGTAATCTACGGCGTCTGCTTCGGCGTGAATTTCATGATGCGCGCGACGAATGCCGCCATCGTCTGCGGCGTGCTGCTCGCATTCGCGGTGCTGCTCTGCCGGGAGAAAAAATTCGGCGCGCTGCTGCTGCACATCGTGCTCGTGCTCTGCGGCGCGGCGCTTGTCATCGGGCCGTTCGCTCTGTATTTTGCGCGGATCGGCGCGTTCGACCGGTTTATGTATGCGAGCTTCCTTCATAACTTCCACTACGCCGCCGGCGGCGCCGCCGCCAAGACGGCGAAGGACTGGCTGATGTATTTTGCCCGCGTGTCCATGGTGCCGGTCGTGATATACTTCGCCGTGCACCAGATGAAAAAAGGCGCCCTGCCGCTCGGCAGCGCGCTCGTGCTCATTTTCTCCTGCGTGTTCGGTGCGGCGGTCGCCGTGCTCGGATACAGCTACAAGCATTATTTTCTTATCCTCACCCCGGCGCTCGTGCCGGGCTTCGCCGTGTGCGCTGAGGGCGTCCGCTCCATGGCGGCCGGAAAGAAAGCGGCGGAGCGCTTGTGTGCGGCGGTGCTCGTGTTCTGTCTGCTGCCCTATGCGCCGCAGGCGGCCGTCCACGCCGGTAAAAGCATCCTCTTCAATTTCTGCGGGTATCTGGACAGCGAGAAGGAGGCCATGAGCGAGATACGCGCGTGCATCGACGCCGATCCCGGCGAGGTGCTCGCATACGATATGCGTGCAAACGTATATCTCTATCTGGATGTGGATCCTTGCTTCTGCCACGCCATGACGCAGGATTGGATGAGTCAGGATTCACCGTTTATTGCCAAGGAGTTGGACGAATATCTGCGCGAAACGCCGCCGAAGTGGATCGTGTCCGACGCCTCCGAAAACATGCGCGAACGGCTGGAAAACACTTACGGCTACACGCTGTTCCGCGTGTGGGACAAGGGTGGCTGCCCTGCGCTATATCTCCATGAATGAGTCCGGCAGCGCTTCACACACATTTTACAACGCCGCGGTAACGGATTTTACACCCTTACCGTAGAATACTCCCCGACAAGAAAGTCGGGGAGTTTTTCTTATTTATGAAGAAAAAGATTTTGGAAAACGTTGTAAAATGGATCTTCCTTCTCTGCGGCATCGCGGCGGTGGGATTCGTGCTGTGCATCTGCCTGTATCTTGTGATCTCCGGCGTACCGGCGATCCGGGAGATCGGGCTTTGGAATTTTCTTTTCGACGAGACGTGGAACGCGCCGACGAATGAATTCGGTATATTGCCGTTCATCCTCACGAGCATTTACGGCACGGCGGGCGCGCTGCTCCTCGGCGTGCCGCTCGGTCTTTTCACGGCGGTGTTTCTCGCCAAGGCCGCCCCGCCGCGCATCGCCGCCGCGGCGCGCAGCTGCGTGGCGCTGCTCGCGGGCATCCCCTCGGTCGTGTATGGTCTCGTGGGCATGACGGTGCTTGTGCCGTTTGTGCAGAAAACGTTCTCCCTCTCCTCCGGCGCGTGCCTGCTCACGGCCATTCTCGTGCTGACGGTGATGATCCTGCCGTACATCGTGTCCGTTTCGGAAACGGCGCTGCGCGCCGTGCCGCGCGAATATGAGGAAGCCTCTCTCGCGCTCGGCGCAACGAAGGCGGAAACGTGGTTTCTCGTTTCGCTCAGGGCGGCGAAAAGCGGCGTGATCGCCTCCATTATCCAGGGCACGGGCCGCGCCGTCGGCGAAGCGATGGCGATACTGATGGTGGCGGGCAACGTGGCGAATATGCCGTCGCTCTTTGCCTCCGTCCGGTTTCTCACGACCGCCATCGTCTCCGAAATGTCCTACGCCGCCTACGGCTCCCTGCAGCGCGACGCGCTCTTCTCCGTGGGTCTGGTGCTGTTTCTCTTCATTCTTCTCATCAACGCCGCGCTGCGGCTTCTCAGCGAAAGGAGCGCCAAGGCATGAGAAAGCTCCGGGAAGTTTTTCTGAAAGCGGCCCTTATTGCCGCGGCGGTGATAACATGCGGTATTCTTCTCTTCCTGATCGGGATCATTTTAAAGCGCGGTCTGCCGCAGCTGAACTGGTTGTTCCTCACGACGGCGACGAGCTATCTCGCCGGAACGACCGGTATCCTCCCCAACATCTGCAACACGCTCTATCTCATTCTCATCGCCATGGGCGCGGCACTTCCGCTCGGCGTCGGCGCGGCGGTGTACATCACCGAATACGCGAAAAATCCCCGCGTCGTGCGGCTCATCAGCTTTGCCGCCGAAACGCTCACGGGTATCCCGTCCATCCTCTTCGGTCTCATCGGCATGCTGTTTTTCATCAAGCTCGGCGGAGTTAAGCAGGGCGTTCTCGCCGGCGGCCTCACGCTCGCGCTCATGGTGCTCCCCACGGTCATGGCGAACACGCGCGAAAGCCTGCTTGCCGTGCCGAGAGCTTACCGCGAGGGCGCTCTCGCGCTTGGCAGCGGCAAGTGGCACATGGTGCGCACCGTCGTGCTGCCGAATGCCGTGGACGGCATCGTGACCGGGTGCATCCTCTCCGTCGGCCGCATCACCGGCGAGAGCGCGGCGCTTCTCTTCACCGCTGGCTTCGGTCTGCGGCTGCTGGGGTTCAAGGCGGCGCTCGAATCTTCCTCGGCGTCGCTTTCCGTGGCGCTGTATCTCTACGCAAGCGAGCAGGGCAAGTTTGATATCGCCTTCGGCATTGCGGCGGTGCTGCTCGCGCTGACGCTCGCGCTCAATCTTCTCGCCTTGCTCACGGCGGGCAAGGCCAGAAAGGAACGGTAAAAATTTATGGAACCCATTCTTGAAACCAAAAAGCTCGATCTCCGCTACGGCGCGTTTCAGGCGCTCTACGGCATCGATACGGACATTTTTCCCAACGAGATCACGGCGCTCATCGGCCCCTCGGGCTGCGGCAAGTCCACGTATCTCAAAACGCTCAACCGCATGAACGATCTTGTGCCGGGCTGCAAAATTGACGGCGCGGTGCTCTTCCACGGCCACAACGTTTACGGCGACAAGATCGACGTTACGGAGCTTCGCAGCCGCATCGGCATGGTGTTCCAGAAGCCGAACCCGTTCCCGATGAGCATTTACGACAACATCGCCTACGCCCCCCGGCTGCAAGGCGTGCGCGGCCGCGCGGAGCTTGACGAGATCGTGGAACGATCGCTCAAAAGCGCCGCCATCTGGGACGAGACGAAGGACAAGCTCAAAAAGAGCGCGCTCGGTCTCTCCGGCGGACAGCAGCAGAGACTGTGCATCGCCCGCGCGCTGGCCGCCGAGCCGGAGGTGCTGCTGATGGACGAGCCGACGAGCGCGCTCGACCCGATCTCCACCGGGCGCATCGAAGAGCTGGCGCTCGAGCTCAAAAAGACGTACACCATCGTCATCGTCACGCACAATATGCAGCAGGCTGCGCGCATCTCGGATAAGACGGCGTTTTTCCTGCTCGGCAAGCTCGTGGAGATGGGCGATACGGCAAAAATATTCAACGAAGCCGAGGACAGCCGCACGAGAGACTATGTACAGGGAAAATTCGGCTGATACAAAAAAAGCTCCCTCTGACGAGGGAGCGGAACGAGACAAGACGGAGAGAAAGTTGTAAACCCCTCAGTCAGCCTTGCGGCTGACAGCTCCCCTGTTAGGGGAGCCAAGTCCATCGAAAAACTTACTTGCCTCCCCTAACAGGGGAGGTGTCAAAACCGGAGGTTTTGACGGAGGGGTTTTCCTCATAACGAGGAAGATTTTTTTATACCGCCGAGACCTTGCGCTTGATGTCCATCGCCACGGCGGAGGCTTTCTCGGCAATATCGCCGAGTGTATCGCCGCAGGGGATGACCGTGCATTCGTTCACCTCAAGATCGCGCTGCACGAGATACGCGTCCGCGAGCTCCTCTGCGGGCAGACGCAGCACCGGCACGCCGCGCGAGGAGAAAAGCAGCGCCTTGTCCGGCGACACCTTGCCGCAGAACACGAGCCGCGAAGAGCCGGAGAGCGCGTCCAGATCGGCGAGAGAATCGCGCAGTCCCGGCGCCATGACCGGAATAATGCCCGCCATGCGCGCGATGGCCAGCGTAGCGGAGGGGCCTGTGCCGGACGTCGATCCGCCGCCGACGAGCGCGGGGATCTGCGAGCGCGTGCAGCTGCCGCCGCTGCGGCAGAGCGTGTCCATGTCCTGCTTGGAAAGGCCCGCCTTGAGCCGCCCGTTCACGATGCCGACGCAGCACGGCACGCAGTCGCGCCGGTAAAACGCCTGCTCGCACTCC
>ULQP01043843.1_pt1 | contig 12688 bp, 9 predicted proteins | sample 1954571 | NCBI WGS metagenome assembly ULQP01 (sample SAMEA4835657, study PRJEB28245) | human gut metagenome | biome: gut microbiome; material: fecal sample | place: Denmark | collected 2008 | reverse complement strand
CCAACTTTTAGTCGACCCTATCTAATTGCGGATTACCATTAAAGGACGAGTAAATTTTCTCGTCCTTCTTTATTATGATAATTGTTTTAATATCCACTCTTTATCATTTGCTGTCTTCATTTTATTAAGTACGTTCTCATCTTCAAGGGCCAAACATATTTTAGATAATACTTCCATATGTTCTCCACCCTTACCTGCAATACCAATCACAAGCTGTGCTTTTTCATCACCAAATTGAATTCCATCAGGATATTGTAACAATACAATCCCTGTTTTATGAATCACATCATCACCATGTGTAGTGCCATGAGGAATAGCCAATCCCATACCAATGTATGTAGTTACCAATTCTTCACGTTCCAACATAGCCGGAATATATGCACCATCTACATAACCTAATTCTCTTAGTAACTTTCCAGCTTCTGTAATCGCTTCTTCTTTTGATACAGAAGGAAGGTTTAATTTAATTCCATCCAATTGAATGACATCTTCTTGAGCAGGCTTTGTTTCATTTTCTTCAACAGGAACTTCAGTCACAATAGAATCACCTGTAGATAACTGGAAAAACAAATTATCTAAGGCTGGATCTGCTAAAAAGTTTGAAATTGTGACTACTTTCGCAAAAGGCGCAGATTTTTTTGCACGCTCCACTAGAGTTTCCTGAACTACCGCAATATCACAATCTACCGGAATATTATCCACAGAAGTATTAATTACAATTAAATCTGGTCGCACACCTTTTAAACGGTTTCTAAATTTAGTGCCTCCCATTGCACTGGATCCCATACCAGCATCACACGCAAACACAATTTTACGAACCAAGGAAACATCAAGTAAGGCTTCACTTCTTCCCTTACTTTCTGCTTTCATTGACTGCATTTTTTTATTCGCCTCATCCAAGTTCTTTTCCCCAGCAAGCTTTATAATCGGGCTTGCCACCAAGAAAGATACACCAGCCGCAATCAAAACACCTAAAGCTGTCATAAGCACTGAGCCCTTTTCAGCCATCGACAAGAAGGCAATAATAGATCCTGGACTTGATGATCCTTTTAGACCAATATTGAAAATAGAATAGAATGCAATTGCACAAATATTCCCTAAAATCGGAGCAATGATCACAACTGGGTTCATTAATATATAAGGGAAATAAATTTCATGAATTCCACCCAAGAAATGAATGATAATAGCTCCAGGTGCAGAGTCTTTAGTTGCTTTATCCTTCGCAAATAACCAATAAGCCAATAACACACCTAAGCCTGGACCTGGATTAGCCTCTAACATATACATAATAGATTTTCCTGTCTGTGCAGCTTGTTCAGCTCCAATTGGTGTAAATATTCCATGATTGATCGCATTGTTTAAGAACAAGACTTTGGCTGGTTCAATAAAAATCGCAACCAAAGGAATCAAGCCTTTATTCACAAGGACATCTACCCCTGCAGTTAAAACAACTAAAACACCTGTCATAAATGGGCCAATAATATAATATCCTAATATCGCAATCAACATTCCTAAAATGCCGACTGAAAAATTGTTGATTAACATTTCAAATCCAGCTGGCATATGTCCATCCATCATTTGATCAAATCTTTTTATTACCCAGCCAGAGAATGGTCCCATGACCATAGCTGCCATAAGCATTGGTTGACCTTGTGTTCCTCCAACTCCAGCAATACATCCAACAATCGCAATCGATCCCATCACAAGGCCTCGATCGCCTCCAACCATTCTACCTCCAGTTGCTGCAATCAATACTGGTAATAAGTAAGTCAACATATACGGTTGAATCGACGCCAATTTTTCATTTGGAAGCCATCCATCCGCAATAAATAAAGCTGTTATAAATCCCCAAGCAATGAAAGCACCAATATTGGGCATAACCATCGCAGACAAGCTTTTCCCTAGCTTTTGAAGAGTCGTTTTCATAATTGTCCTTTCTTAGGACTTCCTTAATATACAGATAGTCCTCGTTTTTCACATTCTTGTTTAAAACTATCTGAAAGTAACGAATCACTGATTAACACATCGACTTGATTTAAATCACAAATCGTATATGTACCCTTTCTATCTACTTTACTAGAATCCATTAACACAATCACTCTTTTAGATCTTTCAATCGCCTTACGTTTCAATTCACAATCCTCTAAAGATTCGCATGTGAATCCTGTTTCCTTCGCATATCGAGTCACGCCAATAAAAGCCACATCGAAATTCACTTTTTCTAAACAGCGAAGTCCATCCATGCCGTTAACACTAAAGCTTCGCATATTTAAATTTCCACCTGTCACAAATACTTTCGATTTAGAAAGTTTTGCCATCTCAATCGCACATGTTAATCCACTTGTATAAAATATATTATTTTGATCTTTTAGAACATGCGCCAACATTGTAGTCGTACTACCTGAATCTATAAAAATTGTATTAGATGGTTCTACAAATGATAATGCCTTTTGCGCTATCTCTTTTTTTTCGTTTACATTCCGTCCGTAACGAAGTTTTAATACATCATCATTCCCAGAAACTTCATCCATCGATTTGGCTCCACCATGAATTCGAACTATTCTTTTAGCTTGATCCAAATATTTTAAATCTGTACGCAATGTCATTTCAGACACAGAAGGAAATCTTTCTTTTAATTGTGTAAAAGTTACCGTTTGATTCGCATTCACAAAATCAACAATTTCATTTCTTCTTTGATTCATTACTTCCATACAATACCTCCTGTATTTACTGTATTTAGTATACACAAGATTCTTGGTTTAATAAAATCTATTCTTGTTCAAAATGTGTTAATAGATATTCCTCTGCTTCTGGGCACCACAAACCCTTATGAGCATCTACGATATCTGCCAATGCAGCATATCGACTATCTTCCTCACCCATTTTTCTAAGATCTGTCAACGCGATCAAAGGCATATTTAAATGTGTATAAATCAATTTCTTTCCACCAGGAATTTTAGGCAGATTTAACGTTGTTTCAGCCGCTGCATTCAAGCCACCAATATGCGTAACCATAACAGCTGGATCAATACGATTTTCTGCTGTTAAGCGTAAAGATTCAATCATATCATCTGTATTTCCGCCTGTAGTTCCCATTACGTGTGTCGAATTATAGTGAACATCATAGAAATTCATTCTTGCACTAAACTGATTATCCGTAGGTCCTGCAAAGAAGTTTAAGCAACCATCACGACCTAATACAGCGCTTGACAATTCCACAACCGCTTCGACCGGTGCATAACAGAATACATCATCAAAACCAGTTCCACCTGTAATTTCTTTTAAGCCGGCTGCAGGATCTTCCATTTTACCTGTATTCACGAAATGCAATTCAATTCCATCCGCTGCCGCTTCTTCAACTGGGAATAAGTGAGCTGCTCGATCTAATCTTTCTTGATTCACATCCGCAACCACAACCATTTTAGGACGAACATCTCTATGCAATGCATATGTTAATGCTCCAAGTCCCATAGGACCTGCTCCTGCAAGAATCGCTAACTTTCCATCTTTTTTAATTCCCATATCATGTTTATATACACCCATATGAGTATGATAAGCCGCATTAAACGCTCCAATCGAACATGACATAGGCTCTGCTAAGCTTGCTTCATAATAAGCTTTTCCTTTATATTCAAGCAAGCATCCTAGTTCCATAACTTCAGCCGGAATAATACAGTAAGTTGTATCTCCACCAAAGAATTCATAAGAATATCCAGGTGACCACATTGTTCCTTTATAGTTTAATGCTGGTTGTAAAGTAAATTTCATTCCAGGTTTAAATTTGTCTTGATGCTTAGCACCCACCTTAACAATATCACCCGCCATTTCATGTCCCATAATAGCTGGATGATCCGCCACATCTTCATGAACACGTTTATGATTCACTCCCAAGATGGCACATTTGTAAGTTGACATACAGACACTATCTGAGACAACCTTTACTAAAATCTCATCTTCCTTAATTTCTGGTAATTCAAATTCGTCTAATCTTAAATCATTAGCTCCATGTAATCGCACTGCCTTCGCTTTCATTTCAAAAGTCTCCTCTCTCTTTAAATTGTTGTTTCAAAAGCTACATCTACATAATATACCTTTATTTTCGGTTGTCAACTGTTATTTCAAAAATTTTTCACTTGCGAAACAACAATAAAAGGAGTATCCTATAATCAGATAAAGAAAAGGAGATCATTATGATTTATACAATTACTTTTAACCCCTCTTTAGACTATGTCATTCAAGTCGATCATTTTAAGCCTGGTATTATTAATAAAACAAAATTCGAAGAAATCCTTCCTGGAGGAAAAGGCATCAATGTCTCAATTGTTCTATCTAACTTAGGACACGAAAGTACAGCACTTGGATTTATGGCTGGATTTACAGGAATTGAAATCGAACATCGCTTGGAAAGTTATGGAGCTAAGACGAATTTCATTCATGTAAAAAAAGGATTATCACGTATTAATGTAAAGATGAAGTCGGATGAAGAAACTGAAATCAATGGTATGGGACCTGACATTCAGCCAGAAGACATTCAAGAATTATTCAAGCAATTAGATCAATTAACAGATAAAGATATCCTTGTTATTTCCGGAAGTATACCAAGCACTTTACCAGATACAATGTATGAACAAATCATGGAACGTGTTCAGAAAAAGAAAATAAAAGTTGTTGTCGATGCAACAAACAATCTTCTATTAAAAGTATTAAAATATAAACCATTTTTAATTAAGCCCAACAATCATGAATTAGGTGAAATCTTCAATGTTGAATTAAACACACGAGATGAAGTGGTTCCATACGCAAAAAAGATGCAAGAAATGGGTGCTCAAAATGTGTTGATTTCTATGGCAGGACAAGGTGCAGTACTCGTGAATGATCATAATGAAGTAATTCAAAGTAAAGCTCCAAAAGGAACAGTTGTAAATTCTGTAGGTGCTGGTGATTCTATGGTTGCAGGCTTTCTTGCAGGATATTTAGAAACAAATGATTACGAAAAAGCCTTCATCAACGGATTATGCTGTGGAAGTGCAAGTGCCTTTCAAGTAGGTCTTGCGACTAAAGAAGATGTAGAAAAGATAAAGAAAACTCTTAGCAAATAACTAAGAGTTTTTTTAAATTAATTAGTTTTTACGTACGTATTTCAAGCAGTCAAGAGTTACGGCGATAAGAATGATAATTCCTGAGAACACGAACTGTAAGTTAGTATCGATACCTAAAATTGTTAATGAATAAGTTAATGCAGTAAAAATCAACACACCAACTACTACACCAGAAATTTTACCGATACCACCAGTAAATGATACACCACCTACAACGCAGGCAGCAATTGCATCCATTTCCCATCCTTGTCCATACGCAGCTGAACCAGAACCAATCATACGAATACATTCTAACCATGAACCAAATCCGTATAAGATACCTGCCATTATGAAGGCTCCAAGAGTTACTTTAAATACTGAAATACCAGATACAGAAGCAGCTTCTGGGTTTCCACCTACGGCATATAAATTTTTACCGAATTTTGTCTTATTCCAAATGAACCAAACAATCACAACTGCGGCTACTGCCCATAAGATGATTGTTGGGAATGCACCTACTTTAGGAATGATTTTCCCTGGAATAGATTGATCAATACCACCAAAAGATACACCTTTTGTTGAGTATGTTACTAAACCAAAGATTACTAACATGTTAGCCATTGTTGAAATGAATGGGTGCATTTTAAATTTAGCCGCAAAGAAGCCGGCAATTGTTGTAAACATTGTACATAATACAACACAAACAACTAATGCTAAAAGAATTCTTCCTCCAACTGGCATAGTTGAGAAATCAAATACATGTCCGAATACTGAACCAGTATTAGGACCATTGTGCATAATAATTGTAGCAGCTGTCATCCCCATACCAACCATACGTCCAACAGATAAGTCCGTACCAGCTAACATGATTAAACCAGATACACCTAATGCTAAGAACATTCTTGGAGATGCTTGTTGCATAATACTTAAAATGTTATTAACAGTAAAAAGTTGTAAACCATTCTTCTTAATTGGTGTAATGATACATAAGAAAATGAATACTAAAATAATCGCAATATACAAACCATTTTTCAATAAGAAATCACGAGTATTGAATGAATACTTATAGTTTTCAATTTTTTGAGCTTGTTTTTCTGAAAATGAGAAGTTAGACATCTTCAACAAGTCAATTAAGTGATATTCAAATGTGAATGCATCATGTTTACGGTCTTTAGCCTCTTGCATATTTTTAGTATATTCAAGTTTTGCATCAAACAAACGATTCTTATAAATAAAGTTTTCTTCTTTAATTTCTTCTTTATCACTTAGACCTGACAAAATATCTTTGTGCTCTTTTTCTAATTCTTTTAATTTTTTATCATAGTCTGCCTTAGCTTTTTGAACCTCATACTTATTACTTTCAACAACTTTGTTGTAGTAATCCGTTTGATAGTGATCCTTCAAATATTTTTCAGCCATAGCAATTTTGTCATTGATTGGCTGTTTGTTTTTAGCCTCGATTTCTTTGGCTTTTTGTAATTTACCATTTAATTCTGAAATACGAGCTTCTTTTTCGCTTTTAGTATAAATTTTATCTCTCTTTAGAACCTCGATTTCTTCAGAATATTCCAATACTTTATTTGTTCCTTCTTCTCTTAGTTCATCAATTTCAGCTTGGATTTTTCCTACATAATCCTCAATAGGTTTACGTAGTGCAAGCTCTTCATCATGACTAAGAATATTTGTAACTGTATTTGTCATAATTATCTCCTTTATAGGTATTTTGCACTGAGTCTTAACAACTCTTCTTGGTTAGTATCTTTTGTATTTACAATACCGGCTAAGCGTCCATTTGACATAACGCCAATACGATTTGTGATACCTAAGATTTCTGGCATTTCACTTGAAACTACAATAATAGTTTTTCCTTGTTTAGCCATTTTGATGATCAATTCGTAAATTTCATATTTAGCACCTACGTCAATACCACGTGTAGGTTCATCCATCATGAATACGTTTGGTGATCTCTCTAACCATTTACCGAAGATAACTTTTTGTTGGTTACCACCAGATAGACTTGTAATCGCATCATTTGGTCCCATACACTTAGTTCTCATGGTTTTGATTTCTTTATTAGTAGCTTGAATCATCTTATTATCAGAAAGTGCTACCTTGCTCATATAAGAAGGTAAATTTGCAATCGTTGTATTGAATGTTAAATCACACTTTAAGAACAATCCATTTGCTTTACGCTCTTCAGTAATCAGGGCAAAGCCATGTTCAATTGCTTCTTTAGCACTATTAAAGTTCATTAACTTATTGTCAAAATAAACACGACCTGAAGCTCTAGTACGGATACCGAAAATCGTTTCTAACAACTCTGTACGTCCAGCTCCTACTAAACCGTATAGACCGAAAATCTCACCTTTTTTAACGTCAAATGTAATATCTTTTAAGTATGGCTCATATTTTGTTGATACATGTTGAATAGATAACATTGGTTCTCCAGGAACATTATCAACAGGGGGGAATCGGTTATCCAATGAACGACCTACCATGGCTGCAATCAACTCATTCATATTGGTTTCAGAAGTAGGTTTTGTCATAACCATTTTTCCATCTCTTAGAACCGATACTTCATCGCAAATTTCAAAAATTTCATCCATTTTATGAGAAATATAAATAAGCGAAATGCCTTGTTTTTTCAACATACGCATCATATCAAACAATTTATTAACTTCTTGTGTCATCAAAGAAGATGTAGGCTCATCAAGTACGATAACCTTTGAATTATATGAAATTGCTCTGGCAATTTCACACATCTGTCTTTGTGAAACAGACATATTACGCATTGGTGTATCTAAATTCACTGTCATACCAAGCTTTCTAAAAAGCTCAGATGACTTCTTTTTCATTCGATCTTCATCTACTACGCCAAAAGCATTTGTAGGATAACGTCCCAAGAATAAGTTATCTTTAACATTTCTTTCAAGACATTGATTCAATTCTTGGTGCACCATGGCAATACCATTTTCTAGTGCTTCTTTAGGTCCAGAAAAATTAATCTCTTTTCCTTCTAAAAAAATCGTACCTTCATCTTTTTGATATGTCCCAAAAAGACATTTCATCATTGTCGATTTACCAGCACCATTTTCTCCCATAAGTCCCATAACTGTACCTGGTTTTAAATCTAAATTAATGTGATCCAAAACACGGTTACGTCCAAAGGACTTACTCATTCCGCGTATAGATAAGACCAATTCTTCATTCTTATCTGCCATAAAATCTCTCCTATTTTTTACTACTATCTAAATAATATTAGGGAGAAATATTTTCTCCCTAATAAGCTTAATCCTAAGTTTTATTGAATTATTTATTTAAGGATTCCTGTGTAAGAAGCTGCATTGTCAGTCTTAACCATGTTAATTGCGAATGCATCATATTTGTCTGGGTTTCCTAAACGGTTTGTGATGTTAGATTCTGTTTGTCCATCTCCACCGATATATTCAACATCTAAATTCAATAAGTCATCATATTTTTCTAATAATGGTTGGTAAGTTGAACTTAAGAAGTTATCAGATGCGTTGTAGATATTTAACCAAACACTCTTCTTAGCGTGATCTTTTTCACCTAATTGGTTAGAAACTGGAGCATAAGTAACTGTTGAATCTAAGAAATCTTTATAGTTGTCAGCAGTAACAGCAACGTTTAATGCATAGTAAGAACGTTGATCCTTATTGTATGTATAAACATCATCAGTTAAAACGTTTCCAGCATCATCTTTTGTACCGATACCTGTATCAATATCAACACCATCTAAAGCATTACGTAATACTCTTAATGTTAAATAAGCTTGAACGTCAGCATGTTGAGAAATTGTTCCACCATATCCTTCAGCGATTGCAGCAACTGCATCTGAGTTAGCATCGTAACCGAATGTAGGAACTTTGTTTTCTTTTGACCAAGCATTGAACATTGACATACCCATACCATCATTGTTAGAAGCTACAACGTCAACTTCTTCACCGAATGAAGCAGTCCATGTACCGATTGTGTTACCAGCAGTAGCAGCATCCCAAGTAGCACCTGAAGAGTTCTTCATTTCTTGAGAAGCAAGTTCTCTGACTGTATAAGTTTTTCCATTAATTTCTAATGAGCCATCTTGAACATTCTTAGATTTACCATCATTGTTGATTCCAGCTGGATCACTTACGATTTCACCGTCTTTTTCAACAGCTGTACCTAACGCTTTACGAACACCTCTTGTACGAGCGATAGAATCATTGTGACCAACATCACCAATAGCTAATACGTAACCGATAACGCCATCTCCGTTACGATCTAATGTATCGATATTCTTTTCGATATATTCTTTAATCATTTGACCTTGAAGTTCAGCACCTTGATTTGCATCGAAACCAACATAATAAGTATCTTTGTTGAAGTTTAATGCATCCATATCTAATTCACCAGTAGAACTGTTAGAAGGTTGACGGTTGTACCATACTAATGGTTTGTCAGCATTCGCAACACTAGAACCACCAGTTTTTCCTTCATCTCCTCCACCGCTACAAGCAGTTAATGCAACACCCATAGATAAAGCTGCAGCAATTGTTAAAAATCTTTTGTTCATATTATCCTCCTATGTAGATTTTTTACACTAAGACATACATTCCAGAAGGATACTTCGCACGATTTCAATATAAAGACTTATATATAATATGATTGGCAGCAAGATGTTTCTAATTTATACTCGAAACAAAGCCATCTGTCATGAAATCAATTAATATAAAATGGTATACGCTTTTAATTTCAGCTTTATATCCTGATTAATGGGATGCGTCTTTTTACTACTGTATCATAGCACATACTTGCAAGCGCTTTCAGTCATTTTTTTAAAATTTTTATTATAACCAGAATTTGCTATATCCTACTATATTCGTATTCATCTAATATATTTCATTCACAAAATATAACCATTATTCCTATCAACTTTGTATGTTATGTTAAGTAATATATGATACTTTTAACTTAGCTATTTCCTTATCTAAAGCAAAATCAAGAATTCATTATAAAAAATATTTTAAAAATTATTTTTTTGCTTGCAATATATAAAATCTTGTAGTATCATTAACTAGCACTTGTCAAGAGAGACAAGTTTAATATACATGGCGCGTTGGAGAAACGGTTAACTCACATGCCTTTCACGCATGCATTCACGGGTTCGAATCCCGTACGCGTCACCATTTTTCAAATAAAGTCCGAAAGGACTTCTTTTTTTTAGCCTTTTTCAAGAAAAAAACCTTCCCATTCAATGGAAGGTTAAAATTCATTCACAATATTATGTATCCATATACCTTTTTTCACTAATGTGATTCCAAGTATAGCTTTAGGAACATCCACACATTGTACAAGTAGATATACATTAAATATTGGCAAATCTGTAAAACGAGTTAAGCATAAAGCCACCATAAACGTAAATATAAATGTATATCCGCTATCAAAGAAAAAAGTCAATAATGTTTTTCCACCAGCTCGCATTGTAAAATAGCTACTGTAATACAATGAAATAATCGGAAGCATACAAGCTGAGATTCTCAACAAAGAAGAAGCTAAGTTTTTCACTTCTACAGACGTATTATATATTTGCGGAATAAAAGGTGAGAATCCAAACAATGTCACGCCAATGCATAAGCACATCAAAAAATTCATAAATACCATTTTAAGATCGCAATCTTTGGCATATTCAACTTCACCAGCTCCAAGTCTTTGTCCAACAATGATTGAAATGGAATTTCCCATCGCATAACATATAATCATAAAGAAATTAGTTACTGTTGTTGTAATATTAATAGCTGCAACTGCCGCAAGTCCTCTTGTCGAGTAACATTGAGAAATTAGCGCAATCGAAATTGACCACAGTATTTCATTACATAATAAAGGCATTCCTCTTTTGACAACATTCATAAATATATCCGAAGATATCTTATTCAAATGCATCGCATCTCTTAAATATTCATTCTTATATCCTGCAGTTATATTTATACACATTTCCACCACACGAGAAACCACCGTACCAATTGCCGCACCTATAACGCCAAGTCTAGGAAATCCAAAATTACCAAAAATCAAAATATAGTTGATACAAAAATTCACGATAACCGCAATCACACTTGCTTTCATCGGTAAAACTGTGTTCCCTGTTTCTCTTAGCGAAGAAGAATATACCTGCGTTATCGCAAAAGGAATAAGGCCAATCAACATCACATTCATATACTGCATTCCGTAATTCAATGTTTTCAAACTATCTTCAGGATTATCATTTAAATATAATGAAATTAATGAAGTGCCGAACATTTTAAATAGACAAATCGCAATTATCGAAATCAAAACAACTATAATCATTTTTATACGAAAACAATTATGAACTCCATCCCTATTTCCTCTTCCATAAAACTGTGCTAAAAAAATTCCTGCTCCAGACATAGCTCCAAACACACTCACATTAAACACTTGAAACAATTGATTCGATATGGAAACCCCACTCATGGATAACGTCCCCAATTGTCCAATCATAATATTGTCTAATAAACTAGCTAAGTTTGTGAATCCATTCTGAATTACAATTGGTATACACACAATCAATACCATTCGATAAAACTTTTTATCACCTATTAACGATTTCATGCCCTTCCTCCCTTATGTAAAAACAGGCTTAATACTCCACATTGTACATATTCAATAAGAGTATAAAGCCTGCAATTCATTTTCTTTAATAATTTGGATTTCCTGCTATCTTTAAAATACATTTTCAAATAACATTATCCAGCATGGTAACATCTTTTAATTATCGTTTGAATTAAAAATCAGCATAATACTGATTAAATCTAAACTGTACTACTTCCGATTTATAATACGCCCTAGTATATTCCACAACTTCTCCCTTGTTGGTTCTTCCTAAATATTCAAAATAAAATATTGAATCATCTTTACCAACTATATTCAGATATTTTGCTTCTTTTTTTGGACATTTCATGATTGTCAACTTCTGGTGAAAATCCGTAGAAATACGATTATACTTTTTCATATAATCGTATAAAGAAAGCATCGAGAAATCTTGCTCTTCTACATGTGGAAAGTAGGTTGCAGGAATATATGTATATTCAACTAGCACAGGAATATCATCCATATAACGAATTCTATGTAATGCAAATATTGGCTCATCTGGGCTAATTCTCAATCTTCTTGCCATAGTTGTATATTGTGTTATCAAACCGCTGTAAATCACTCTTGAATATGACAATATCCCATTATTTTTTGTAGTCGCTGTAAACCCTGCATTAACATTTCGAGTTCCACCTCCTAAAGTGATTTTATTTGTTCGATGTGCGACAAAAGTACCTTTACCACGAACACGATATACATAGCCTAGTTCTTCCAAGTGATTAATAGCCTTTGCTACAGTAAGTCGATTAATTTCATATTTTTCTGCTAATTCTCTTTCACTTGGTAATTTTTGATTAGCTAAATATATATTATTATCAATGTTATTGATAATCTCATTTTCTATCTGTTTATATATTGGCAGAACTTTCATTGTTACCTCTCAAAATAATATAACTCCATAAGCATTGTATTTACACTATACTCTACTAATCTGTTTTCATAAT
>ULQP01073097.1_pt1 | contig 12693 bp, 16 predicted proteins | sample 1954571 | NCBI WGS metagenome assembly ULQP01 (sample SAMEA4835657, study PRJEB28245) | human gut metagenome | biome: gut microbiome; material: fecal sample | place: Denmark | collected 2008 | reverse complement strand
AAAATAATTAGTGGCAATATCATTAAAAAAATTAGTACGATCAGGACAAAATGCCATTGGCAAAATGTTAATATTCCTTAACACTGTCCCATTATTTGCACTGCCATTATAATTTTTCTGGTTAATGTAAGTAGCAAATGGATAGGAATTAATCGAAACCGTATCGGCACATGTCAGCTCAACGGGAAAATTTCTAATAGTTTCAGTCGTATGAATGCCATTTGTAGATGAATTTGTAAAAGCGAATCCAAGAAAATATCCATGCGGGGCGCTTCCTGTAATAGTAACTCGCCTATTAGCTGGTTGGGTAGCGTTCGATACATTAGCAATGGATATACCTTTATTCAAGCCTGGGAACGTCTCCCGGATACTCATCCCCGAAACATAGAAGGCATAGCTATTATCAAACTCTTTTCCTACATCAATCTTCCATTCCCCCTGAACATAAGCAAACATGATGTTGACCGCATTGAAATATTGAGGCCATTTAGTTATCTCAGTCCAATTATATAATTGGCCAGTATAATAGGCGTCAGTCGCTCTAGTGCGAATGTTGCAGTTTACAATATCTCCCGACTGCCATCCCTCAAGCCATTCATTAACAATTGTTCCATACTGAGCAAAACCCCAAGAAGGATCATATAAGAACGGAATGTCGCAAAACATACTGGAAAAAGCAGTAGTTGATTTTGCGTTGTATTCTATATCAGGATAATCGGACTGGGGCATTGACATCATACCAATATCCACAAACTCTGAGCCAATCGTGCCGCTCATGGAGTCAAGGTAATCATCCGAAGACGGAAAGATTAGGAAAGTAAATTCCGTTAACTTGAAAGTGATATTCCCAGAATCATCACGAGTTCTTGTTAGAACAATAGGGTAGTGATTCTTGTGGACAATCCAAAGCTTGTCGTTCTGCGAGACGTATTTGACTTCCTTTAACTCATCTTCCGTGAAGCCGGAAGTCCATCCGTTCTTGGCATACTCCTGTTTAAGATCAAGAGGGATATTCCAAATAGGGCGCGGATACTCATCAAGATGCCCGCATTGATAGATTGTAGCGAAACCAGAACGGCCCGGCCTCACCCCAGCATGCAGGCATACGATGTAAATGTCCTCCGAAGTACAGGGAAAGTAAAGCATACGGAAAGGGCCATTCATCCGATCTACCAGCTTGAATCCCGGTCGTCGTTGAAGCTTCCCATATTGGCGTGGAATAAAGTTACGCATGCGAGAACACGACGTAAGATAACGGTGCATGTCCACGCGAGGCGTGAAAGATTCTGAGACTTGCCCTCCATTGAAGTTAAGTTGAAGCTGTGTTTGCCTGTTATCCGCCATATTTATAAAAGCTTGTTATGGCCGCCAAAGGGGAAAGTCGTTCCATAGGGAACACGGTTCCAGCCAGACTGCCGCATTAACCTGTTGTAGTAGTTGTATCTGCCTCCAGTGTTATTGATGTAGTCGTTCTCACGGAGACGAGAAAGCTCCCTCGTGTACATATCGGAAAGGAGCCTGTACAGATCAAGGTTGTTAGTAATCCGTACACAAGATAGTTGTGCCCAACGAATGCCTAGAAGGGGCTGTAAAATGGTCGGGAATTCCTGAGTGCTTTTCTTGTTCTGGATATCGCCAAGATAGACAAGCCGCATCACATCGGTATTGGCGTACAGATAGTTCCCTTCAATCTGCACAAATTGGAGCTGGTTCTCCCAAGGCTCGCCATTCACGGAGATAATAGTCACCAAATCAGAAGGCAACGTAAACGCATTGGAGAAGCCGAAGAGTGGCTTCTTATCATCCACAGGGAGAAGTTCTACCCTTTTACGGGCAAAGTTCCAATTGCCATCAATCATCAAATCATTAATGGCAAAAGGAAGATAAGCGGCCAATGCCTGACCATAGACAGTAGGATTGTTCTGTAAATCAGGATAGGCGGAGACTTTGTATTGTCCCAGCAATCCCAACGCGAAGTTTGCTACTTCAAGATCAGTCATTGGCCGCTTCGGTTCAGGTTATGGAATGATACAATCCATCACAATAGTGAAGGTCTTGTTAGCCGCAACTGCTGCCGAGTTCTGAACAACAATGCAGAAATGATATCTTTCTTTCAGCACGCTGTTCTTGTTTTGCACATCGGGCATTATATTTTCGCTAATAATAGCGGTCAGAATTTTTTCGTAGGGGTCAACCATCAACAACCCCGGCTTATTGCCATTGGAAGTAACGCCCAACCTCACGATTTCACTAGACGTGGCCGTAGCCGCGAGAACACCAATAGGAGCAACCATATTGTTCACGATGTTCCCATTCTTGTCAGTCAGGGCAATGGCGACAGTATAATCGCCAGCGCCTACGCCATTGTGGGAAAGGGCAATAGAGCTGAGATCAATGATGCACCCTTCCGGGAGATCAATATCTTGAATGGTTGACGATGCCGCAGTAGCGGCTCCCTCGGCCGTATAGGAGATTACCTTTTTAAGGGTAGCTCCTCTAGACATTTGGGCGTTCAGGAACGGAGGAACTCCCCCGTCAATCTCCGCCTTAGCCATGCTTGGAAAAGTAGCCATGATTTTTTATCCTTTCTTTAGTAAACCATTTGAGTTCCGATCACATCAACCTTGAGGACGCCCTTGTCTTCAATGCGGGTGCAACCCATAGCAAGTTCCGTGTAAGTTTGCCAGACGTACTGCTTGTCGCGGCGTTCGTCAATACGCACGAACAGTTCTTCCAGTACGCCAAAGGCCACGGAGTTCATGTTGAACGCAATGCAGGTGCGAACGTTTGCCGTGGAAGCGCCTTCCGTCGGATCATCAGCCTTTCCCAGCGGACGAGAGCCGAACGGAAGCATTCCCGGAGACATGGCAACGAACCTAATGCCGAGGTAATCAAAGATGTTACCAGACACCAGCGGACGGTCCACGTTGTACAAGATGCTTGCAACCTTTTCCTGAGAAAGCAAGTCCTTAAGCTCTTCATGAGAGATGAGCATGATGATTTCCGGGCCGCCCAAGTCCTGACGGTCCACGTCCTGACCAAGCACGTTCCGGGAACCGAAGATGTTACGAACTTGAAGAAGCTTCTCAAGCGTCAAGCCGGAAGCGGTGTACGTCCCGGAAGGATTGTACCCAACAGGAATCGTATTCAAAGTTTCGTTGAAAGGAACGGCAACGTCCCCATTCTCCCCAGTCCATGCAGTACCGATCAAGCCGTTAACTGCGATGTGGTCACGACGACGTGCCATTTCCATGCGTTCAGCCTGAACGATGCGAGGAATCGGAGATTCAATCGTTCCCGCCTGCATCATTTCAATGCGGCTGATTTCATGCGTGGTCTTGAACGGCGTAGTCTTCAACCAGCGAACGTTGAAGTTAGCCTGCTGAGGGTTGGTATCGCCGTACAGGTCGGTAATCTCCTGAGAGTTCACCGGATCAATGATCTGGAACCTGCGCTGGCGCGAAGCAAGCGGATAAACTCGCAGATAACGTTCAGTTCGTGAAGTCATCTGCTGGACACCCGCATAGATTGAAGGCGTGTATTCATTTACCGCCAAATCATAAAAGTTTCCGTAATTAGCCATGATTTTAATTCTTGATTAAACGTACCGCCTCGAAGAAGATTTGCATCTTGCATCAGGCAGGTATCCTAATCAGGGCTGTCTGTGTGAACGGCGGTGGTTCACGAAACTGTTTGAACAAGTGTCCGTCCGGGTTGTTCAAGCCAAAACAAGCACACATCACATAACATTGCAACAAAAAACCCCGCACTAATAAAAATATTAGTGCGGGTAAAACAAAGAAGAAATAACAATGAACTATAGAATGGCGCGTCCTTTCACAAGGAGACCCACATGTGTTACTACGTATTGCTTAATATTTCAATAAAGAAACCTTCCTCCGCATCAATTAAAACACGGAGGAAGGAGAACATACACGTAGTTAAGCCACTAACGACGACTGAGAAACATTACCATTGAACGTGCGTAGATGCAAGCCGATTATATTCCTCCCTCGCATCTTTTGGCATCCGGTCCAAACTTCCGTATTTGGAAATCATGTCAATCATGCGTTGCTGGGCACTCGTCCCTGATTGGGACCTCATCACTCCCGGAGTAGGCATCGTCCCTTCCTGATACCTTGCCGCCTTTTCGTACAAGGCTTCCAAGATATATGGGTTATTGAGGGCCATCGCAAAAGAGCTATCATCAACGTCAATCCCCGCATCGATCAAGCTCTGCCGAAGGATTGTTGCGTTGCGTTCATACTGCGGCCCCCATTCCTTCCTGAAATGCTCCTGAGCCTGCTTGGAAGCTTCTTCCACTCTCCTTACAAACTCTTCATTGTTCTTGCGGTAAAGCGTATCTTGATAGCGCAGAAGCTCCTGTGCCGTCTCAGCCGGGATGTTGTGCTTATGGGCAAACGCCGCAAACTCTTTAAAGCTCGCCTCGTCATAGTCGTCCTTATACTCATCAGGAATCTGGTACCCATCAACATTGTCAGGAACGCCAATGTAGGAGCGCCATGCTTTAATCTCTTCCTCACTGGCTCCTTCTCCGGGTTTCTTCACGCCGTCAAACTTCTTCCCGATTAACTGGTTGGCATTCACAAAGCCTTTCACCAGTTCATCAACGTTCTTGTACTTCCCTAGAGAGTCGGCACCTTCAAACTTGGAAGTCCACCCTTCCTTGAAAGAGCCATCCTCGCCGATAATATCAGCCACCTTAAATGCCTGCTGTTGCGTATCAGTCGGGGCCGGGCTTGTATCGAGCTTCATCGTACCCGGCATCTGCATCTGCTGTGCAGGCTGGGTAGTTTGCGTGGCGGGGGCGGCGCTCCCTGTAGTGGTGGTAGGGGCCTGACCCCCTACATTATTTGGATTGCTATCAATCATTTTCCTGCTAGGTATTTTATTAATTCAAGCACTTGGCGAGCTCCTGATATGAACATTGCCCTGTTCGCATCAAAGTCTGCAAGCAAGGGGGCTTCCTTCTTCACATGTTCTTTATCACACAAAGAAAGGTCAACCATTGTAGTAAGGTAAAAGAGCAAGCGATTGGTTAATTCGGACCCCTTAAATTCTTCCCGGAACCGGATAAAATCTTCCTCCGGCACTTTGCTTACATTTCCGAAGAAGTCATAAACCTTTAATGCCTTCTTCTTGTTTTTATCATCAGTAGTTATTTCCATAAATCATCGCATGTTCCCTATAGCGCTCCCAATGTTCTTCTGGATTTCAGAAGCTTCAAGAGCATTAGCCATCTGATTGGCACCCTGTTGCGCCGCCTCTCTCTCTTTAATAAGACGGTCAACCTTCGCCTTGTCCTTGAGTATCTTGGTCGGCATCCCAATAGATTTAATCCCTGACCTCATGATAAAATCAGTATCAAAGCTAATCATCACATCAGGATCAATCTGAGCCAAAGGAATCGCAATCGTCTGCATGAACTCGGAGAATAGCGTCGGCTGGTGACGGTCCAAAAGCATTTGGAAAGGAGTCGTAAACTTGATGCTAAAATCATCCAGCGCAGGAACAAGCTTCTCATCTCGAAGAAGCTCATAGCAACGCATCACCACAGGCTGTAGGAACTCTTCCGTCAACCTAGTGTAGGCAGGGGAAGCAATCCTCGCAGAATACGCTTCGATCATCTGCGCCACCGTTGCCTTCATGTATTGAGGGTCTTTGACCTGCAACAACGGCGCAAACAAATCCATGTCGCATGTCTTCTGAATGTTGTTCTCAAGCCTTTGCACCTGCCATTGCATCTCATTAGACTGCATCATGTTCTGGAACAAGGGCGTCGGCTTGGCCTGAACATTCATCGGGTTGAAGGTTGTCACCCCGCCAAACCCCCAGTCAATGTTCCCATCAAATCCTTCCGGTACCAGCATCGGCGGGAATATCTTCTGCATGGCCGATTCGCTCAACGCCTTAACGGAGTTGATCAATTCGGTCTGGTCCCCTAATGCCCTCAAGCCAGCGCCTACCCCATAAGGAGAGTTGGCAATATCAAAATAGTTTGAGACGCTCACAGGGCTTGTCCAAAAATACTGCGTCGCCAGAACATCTCCTGACTGGTCAAACACGCTACGCATCACCCACGGCCTGCCATTAGCCTCTTTAATCAGCTTCTCGTCTCCCGTCCTCTCCACCTTCTCCAGCAAATGGAACACAAGATAGTTGTCAGGATTTACACTGCTCGCCTGATATTTCTCCTTCACCATGTCAGGCAGTACATTCTCTGGGAACGTCGCAACAATGTCCTGTATCCTCAACCACTCATCCCAGCAAAACGTATGGACATTCCCAAACTTGTCCCTGTCCACCATGAAATCCCCTACAGGAATATGCGCAAATTTCAGCATCCCCCGCACCTTGTCCCATTCAGACCAGAAGGCCGCCTGACCGTAAGCCGCACGATCAAAGTAAAAAAGCTCGGAAGCCGTGTGGAAGTTGCTGTTGCGCATAAACCACGCAACCTGCCTCCCTGTCTCATAATAAATGTTCTCAATAGTGCTATCAATCTGGCTCTGATCGTCGATCTTCGCCAATGGCTCAAAGCTAAACCATTCCTGACTCTTGGGCGTTATAAGCTCATGCTGGCCAGCCGCATTTACCCTCAAAGCCCTTTCAAGCGTCTGGTCCAAATAGCCAAGGTCCGTCCCAGTAGATTGATAAACCGCACCGTTAATGTTGAACTTCTTCTCAGGATCAACGTATTGCGCGATCCTCTGCCAGTTGCTCACGTACCGCTGGCGGAAAGCATACAAATCCGCATGCTTCTGCTTGGCATCTTGTTTGTTGGTAACCATCTTATTGACCTAATGCACTTTTGCCACTTACCCCGCTACCTGCCCCCAAGGCGTTCTTGCTCGCAACAAAGGTTCCTCCAAAGGAACTACGGCGTCTGTTCTCACGTATCTTGTTCTCCGTGCCAGACGTATCGACTGTTACCTCATTCACTGGCTTCTCAGGAGCAGGAGCATCCATCCCCTCCTTGTTCTGCTTCAAGCCTAATACGCCTCCAACGATATTAGTAACACCTTTGAACACGCCGCTAATAGCGTTGCCTATCTCTTTAAACGGATTGCCGCCCATGATTTTTTCCCTTTCCTAATAATTTAATTAGCAATTCAACTTCTTTTCTCCCGTACAGATACACATTCCCCGCACGAAAGCCAATAAAATATTTCATCCTCTCCTCTTTTATCATCCATCTTAACAACACTCTAAAATCTCCAACCCCTAAATAAAAGAAGAACCCATTCGCATCATGACGGCTACATGATAACGAAGGAACGCACGCCTGCTTCACCCTACACCAGCATTCCTCCACATCAGCCCACCCCTCTTCCATCCGAAAGAAATGCCCCATCACAAGGCATCTATCATCCCACCTCCGATATAAATAACGATGCTCCTCCCAAGACGCATCAAAATCCGCGCCTAAAGCTTTCAGGACCGCGCGCCCCTCCTCTCCTAGACATGATGCCTTCATAGTTGTTCCTATCAATATTTAAATTGCTAAAGTTCCGGCCAAAGCTCTTCTTTACATGCGTCTCTCCTCCTCCACTTACATTCCCAAGCAAACCAGCCATCCGAGCCTCAGCTATGTATCTCAACGAATCACTCCAATGCGACGAACTATCATGCACGATCTCGTTCTTATAGGCCCCATTCTCTCCAAGCGCGGGCTTCATCCTGTAGCTTAACCAGTACGGATAAGCCTTCTCCGTTCCACCTATATCAAATCTCAATAAAGGGAACATGCCTAGCAAGTAATTAATACTTATCCATTTATCTCTTATCCTAGGCAAGCACACTATCCCCGGCAACCCAGCCTGTTGCCACATATAAGCCTGACTTAAACCCGTATCCGTCGTGTACCCAGCATCATGCGGAAATATATTCCTCATCAAAGTAGGAAATCTACTCAACAACCGCGCCGTCCTCTGCGCCGGACCCTCACTGCTATATTGACCGCAATCACTATCCACTACCCAGATCAACCCCTCCTTCAACTGGAACACCGTCGAAACCGTATTCAACGGATTCCCCAAATCCCACGTCGCATAACACGGCAATGTCGGATCATACGGCGCATGCAAAAAATGACCATCCCTCATCGACGCCTCCAGCACCTCCTCCAATATCGCCCCCTCCATCGGCACCTCAAACGCCTCATCCAGCGTAGAAGGGTATTCCTCGTTCATCGACAGCCCATGTTGCCTCTTCGCCTTCTGCCACCAAACCTTCTGCCTGTCTTCCAAGTCGATCCCATATTTCGCCTTCAACGTCGTAAAGTAACTCTTCGTACTCTCCGTCAACGGCTCATCATCATCACTAACATTGCTCTCATCTTCCCACCACGGCAAAAATACAACGTTAAAGTCCTTCTCTCCCCTATGACCCTCTTCTATCGATAACGCATTCATCACGTTCTCATAGAATATCCCCTTCTTCCCTCCTCTTACTGTCGTCTCAACAAAAATAAAGCCATCCTTCGCCGCAGGAAACGTCGCATTCACTATCTCCGCCGCCCTCTTCGGCTCCGTCGCACTTATCGTACCCAACTCAGATATGTGCGCAAAGCCCAAGCCACTCCCCCTAAAGTATTTGCCACCAACAATCAAGCTCTCCTTCCTCCCCGACATCTCAACCTTGATCCTCTTGTTGTTAAACTCCATCTTAAACAACCATGGCAATTTCCTCTTCAAACTCTCCAACGCCACCCTCACTATCTCCCTCAACTTCTCCTCAGCATCCGGTTGCGTCCTGTCAACCAACGCCAATAACCACCCCTCATTAAACGCCGCCATGTCCGCCATCATCACACCAATACACGTACTGCACCCCTGACGACGCGACTTCGGCACCAAAAACCTCTTCTTCCCCATCAAATAACACTCCTCATGCAACCTACGCTGGAATTCCCTAGGCTCATATCTAATCACTCGACCATCCGTCAACTTGATCTCATACAAGTTGCTCAGCCTCCACATCGGGTCTTTCAACCTCTCCAATAACAATCTCTTCTCTTCCGAACTTAACATATCAACCCCTAATCCTTTACTATCTAACTATCTCTCTCATCTCAAACTCAACCGCCTGCCAGTCAACATTAACGTGCGGACCAATCGCCTCCTTGCTCATAAATTTCCACGCAAACAACACCAAATCTGTACTATCCCTACCTCCATACTTCTTATACAACCACCTAGCCTTCCCCTTAATCCGGTACTTCGTCCTGCTCCGCAATACATAAAACTTACACGTCTCCTCTCCATCAACCCCATCATCCCCAGCAGAAACCCCAGCAGGCTTAATCCCATTCAGGTCCTCCACCCCCCTTAGCTTAGTTCCTTCCTGTACCAATTTATATTTCTTGCTCAAATACCTCTTCTTCTCTTCCAATTTCCCGTCCCTCTCGTATATGTCATACGCCCTCCTAACATTCAAACTACATCTCCCGTACTTCTTCCACCCCATCAGCAAGTAATACAACTCCTGCTCAAATTTCCTAACCCCCTTCCCCTCTACCTCCAACCGCGCCTCATTACTTATCCCCATAATTCCCCCCTTTCAACAATTCACTAAGCTCACTCCCCATCTCCTCTTCACTACCCCCTCCATTCCCAAGCCACCCCTTCATCCTTATAAACATGCTCAACGCCTGCAACTGGTCCTTACCACTCACTCCTTCCCCCCTTCCCATCTTACTCAACAACCGCTCCACCTCTCCCCTACTCAACACCACAACTTCTCCATCATCCCCTGATCCAATACACAACTCCCCATTCAACATCTCTAACAACTTCCCCTCATTCCTCCTCATTCCATCCTCAAAAAATTCATCCCTCTCCCCTAACAAATCAATACTAATCTCCCCATAGCTCTTCCTTCCCAACAACACCAACAACAAACCTCTCAACTCCACCATCCCTATCCTCAACCCATAACCAAGCCTCTCTAACTCCTTCTCCCTCTCTTCACTCTCTTCTCTCTCCAACAACCAGCCAATATGCCTCTCTACCTCTTCCGATAATTCTTCTCTCATCTCAAAAACATATATAAATCATCCTCTCATCATTGTCTATGCTTTTTTCCCATAAAGCCCCAACACAACAAAACTACAAATCCTCTCCTATTCTCTACATATACTATACTCCTTCTCTTTTCTCAGATTTTTCTTACACGAGGGGCCATACATTTCTAAACAAGCTATCACTCGAGGGACCCTTCTTCGTGCGCTTGACACGCCGCCGCTTTTTCTCCCACCGGCCCCCTCTAGGCCCCCTCCAGTGGCTCCCCCTAGTGGTGGTGTCATGGTGAGGCTAAGCTAAGAGGTTGCGCTGGACATGGTGCGAGTCATGCGTTGCGGTGCGTGGTCTATCATGTTGTTGGCGTCACCAAGATGATGATGATGATTTGAAAAAAGTGTGACGAGTTGACAAAAAAAGCTTGCAATGGTGAGGGAAAATTGATACAAAGAACGCATCAAGTGAGGGGCACGACGCCTCGAACGACGACAACCGACAACAACAACATAAGGAGAAAAACAAAAAAATGAATAAGAAGAACATATACCGCTGGACGGCCAAAGCGGCCGACTGGTCAACGTACAAAATGTGCTACGAACTGGCAAAGACGGAACGAGGCGCTTTGGTTGCGGCTCATCGTTGGTGCGACGACAACCTGTTGCACGGCATGGGAGCGGATCACATTGCTATAGTTGAGAGCAAGATTGACGACGGCGACATATCTGGTCCGTGGCAAGAGGTGAGGGCGCAAAGGCGTCGTGCTTGCGGTGGACGGTGGATTGAAATCCTCTAACTTACGAAGGATCTATGAAAACCGCCGCTATCATCGCGCTTGGAGTTGTGAGCCTAGTAGGCTTTGCGGCTATCATCAGGAGCGTGTGGCTAGACTACACTTACAGGCACGCGCCGCTGGGCAGTGTGATAGTCATTGCCGTGTCATTGACAGTCATGATCTGCATCACACTGATGGCACTAATCACGCTGGTTGTTAACAATTAACAACAGGAAAAACATGAGAAAAATATTAAAGAAAAACATAGATTGCGCCATGACCTACATGGCCACCCTCGACGAAGACGGAAATGTCTATCTGGAGATCGGTCGAGAAGAAGAGTACAAGCTCGCGAGCGTCCGCATCTCGAAAGGCTTATCACCACATGACGCCGTGCGCATCATCCGTGGTGCGCTGTGGGATGAGGTGCCGAGCGGAGAACCTAAGAGAGGAAGATGCTTGCCGCTCGTCCTTATTGACGTCACGACGATAAGAGACAACATGCTGATTAGAGAGACTAACTGGGACGTCATGCCGGGCAACGTCAGGCGCGAATTTGAGAAAATCGACTAAGTTTTGCCTTGAATCCAAAATCAAGCTAAAAAATGAAAGTAACTACAGAATTGGAAGAAAAACTGAACCTCATCAGAACGGAACTGGAAGATGAGCTGGTGCGCGAAAAGGTGGTCATTGAAGAGTGCGAGGGCGTCGAGCTGAACGCCCTTGACGAGGGAGGCGTCAGCTTACTTTTTCAGGACCCGGAAAACTATGACGAAGTTGAAGACGTTGAAAACTATGAAGACTTAAATGTTTCCCTATCAATTTATTTCGCCTCTTGGCTTTCGGAATCCAAAAGAGACCTGCGTCGCACCCTTATGGGTGCGTGGATTGAAACTGATGAATTTAATCATGGAACGAGGGACGCCCCTTGAGATTGCACTGAATAGGCTAGTCGATAGGGGGACTAGCCTAACTTAAAATCTCCGCAATGGGGACGCAACTATCATCTGTGATCTCTAACCTCTAACAATCAACAACAAACAACTATAACAAAACGTTATGAATCAATCCACCAAATCAAAAGGAGAAAAAACCTACGACTACAAGGCGGTCGTCATCAGGTCATGCAACCCGCTGCAAACCGAAATCATCGAAGGAGAAACGACCTCAAAAAACGTTAAGTGGGCCGCAATCGTCGCCGCTAGAGCAATCGCCACGCACAACGACGTGGACGCCTTAATCCTCCTCTACAACGCAAAAACCGGAAAGCACGTGCACACATCATCCCTCAGAAAGGCCTCATGCGCCTCATATCGTGAGCGCATCACTAACCAAGCAAAGTATGCCCACAGAGCGAGAACGCGCGAAATAGAGCGGCTTTATTGCTATCTCCCTCGCCCCAAAATCATCACCAAAGCAAGCGGCCACAGAAGGCAAACATACTACGAGATTGTCATCAAGGAAATCTACATTGGCAAGTCCGGCGGACTGGCAACTAGGGTTATCCCACGCGAGAACCTACCGGAAGCACTAAGAACCGAAGGCAGGCTCGTCCGAGAATCAAATCTCCAGTCAGAACTCGACAGGATCATGGCAAACCTCTATTCCCGCAGCTCACTGCCCGACCTAGAACAAGCACAAAAGGTCGCAAGCAAATGGCCAAATTATGAACACATCATCAAACTCATCAAAAGATACTATAGAATAGATTCGTAACAGCCTAACAACAAGCATAATACGCAAGAGGGCCGCCCGTTCATAACTGGTGGCCCTCTTCTCTTTTCCACGTCATAATAAATTTTCTGCTTGCAATTCCGCCGATTTTACTTGACAGTGATTAGCGTCTTGATTGACACGCAGTCTTACTTGAGGTGGGGGGGG
>ULQP01040394.1_pt1 | contig 12723 bp, 10 predicted proteins | sample 1954571 | NCBI WGS metagenome assembly ULQP01 (sample SAMEA4835657, study PRJEB28245) | human gut metagenome | biome: gut microbiome; material: fecal sample | place: Denmark | collected 2008 | reverse complement strand
CGACCTCTATTCGCTTTTGACACTGCGGCGGCTCAGCTGCGCGCTCATGGACCGGATCCACACGAATTACCGAAACATCATCGGCTTCAACTTTATGCTGATCTGTCTCGGCGTGGCGGGCATCCTGCCCCCGGCGACCTCGGCGCTGCTGCACAATGCGTATACGCTCACCGTGAGTCTCCGGAGCATGACGCGCCTGCTGCCTCCGGCGGAAATCGAATAAGCGCGAAAATCGGCTGTTTCGAAGAAAAACAGCCGATTTTTTACCTGTTCTGGCACGCGGACCAAAATGTCTTGCAAAGCGTGCGCTGTTCCTGCATAATACAAAGTAAATACAGGGAGACCCGCCCGAGAGACAGAAACAGGGAGGAACAAAACCATGAAGCATCGTATTCTTGCCGCCATGATCTGCGTCTGCGCTGCGCTGACGAGCCTGTGTGTCCCGGCGCTGGCCGACGATGCGGAAGCGGAAACACCCGTACCCGTGGAAGCGACACCTGCACCAGCGGAAGCAACGCCCGCGCCGGTGGAAGCAACGCCCGCGCCGGTGGAAGCAACGCCTGCGCCAATTGTGGAAGAGTCGGAGGAACAGCCGCTGGAAGCGGCGAACGTTCCAAGCGTTCGGGCGAACTGGAAAGATCCGAAGATCAACGGCACGTTTCTCGAAGTTGGTACCTACTATAAAAACGATCCGTCGGATAACCGCGGCTTTTCCGAAGCAACGGCGGATGATTACAATTTCTATTTTGACGGCACGACGCTGTTTTTGCGAAACGCCGATCTTAAGGGAACGGGGAAACAGCCGATGGGCTCCGCTTTACTCTCGGTCTTTATCCCGCTTGTTATAGATCTGACGGGAGAAAACCGCTTCAGCGTGAACACCTCATACTATCCGATCTCCGCTCAGGACATTACCATTCGCGGTAACGGTTCACTCACGTTGGTTGGCAATATAGCGTACATCACCAGACTGACGATGGAAAGCGGAACGTTCATCACCGACGATCTCCGGCCGTCAAGCACCTCTGTAGCGGGAAAAGGGCTTTATTTTAACGGCGGGTGCTTTACTGCCAATCAGCATTTTGGCGGCCAGATGGGGCTGTATATCGGCGCGGAGTTCTACCGCTGGAAAACAGATCTCAGCAGGGATTATATGCCGTCTATCTTTGAGACGTGTCCTTATCCGGACGGAAAGCCGCTGAGTCTCGTTCAGATGGACGATCCATTCCGCTCGAAGCTGCGCGTCAATCCCGCTACGAACGAGTGGGAGGTATCCTACGACGGCGGGACCACGTGGAAATCTCTCGGTGTGAAAGCCACCGGAGAGGACGGAAAGGACGGGCGGGACGGCCGGACGCCTTCCGTCGGTCCGAACGGCAACTGGTGGATCGGCAGTAGGGACACCGGCGTGAAAGCGGTCGGTACAGACGGACGGGACGGCGTCGACGGTAAGAATGGCGCGGACGGTCTGACGCCTGCCATCGGCGAGAATGGAAATTGGTGGATCGGCGATACCGACACCGGCGTAAAGGCCGGAGGTGCGGACGGCAAGGATGGCACGGACGGCTTGACGCCGACTATCGGTGAAAACGGGAACTGGTGGATCGGTGACACGGACACCGGCGTAAAAGCCGCCGCTGCGGACGGCAGAGACGGCGCTGACGGTAAAGACGGTGTCGATGGGAAGGACGGAGCAAACGGAAAAGACGGCGTCGACGGCAAGGATGGCGTTGACGGAAAAGACGGCACGGACGGCGCGCAGGGCGCGCCCGGCCTGACGCCCTCCATCGGCGGCAACGGCAACTGGTGGCTGGGCAATACGGACACCGGTGTGCGGGCTGCCGGAACGACCGGAGCCACGGGCGCTGCGGGTGCGACCGGAGCCACAGGAGCGACCGGCGCCGCCGGACGAAACGGTACGGACGGCAAAGACGGAAAAGACGGCGTCGGCATCCGGGAGGTATCGCTGAACGACTCCGGGGAGCTGATCGTCGCCCTCACGGACGGAACGGAAACGAATCTTGGCAAAATCACAGGAGAAGACGGCGCGCCCGGCGTCGGCATTTCCTCCGTGCAGGTGGGGGAAAACGGCATGCTCACCGTGACGCTCTCGAACGGCGAGAGCGTGGAGGCGGGCGCGGTGTTCAGCGCGCAGGAGGGGAAAACGGTGAGAACCGTTTCCTATATCACCGCCGCAGCAGCGGCGCTGGCATTCCTCTGGCTCGCAGTGCTGACGACGCTTTTCGCCAAATCCCGCCGCACGGCAGTTCACAGATAAACCGATAAAATGTAAGAAAGACGGTTGCCGGTATAGCGCAGCCGTCTTTTTGCTGCGGATTCAGAAAAAAATGAAATCCGCTATTGACAGAAAGGCAGGGGAAACCTATAATCAAATTGTGATTGTAATCGGTTACAATAGCGCCGATTGGCAGGAGCCCGCGCCCTTGTTAATCGACCCTACAGGAGAGATAAATGAAGGCAACCATTAAGGATGTGGCGCGGTATGCCGGGGTATCCGTGGCGACCGTGTCCCGCTATCTGAATAAAAGCCCGCTGATCGCCGAGGCGTCTGTAGAGAAGGTGCGCGGCGCGATCGAGGCGCTGGATTATCAGCCCAGCATGATGGCTCGCGGGCTTCTGCACGGAAACAGCAAGACCGTGGCTCTCGCCGTGGATTACAGTGATTCCGAGACCTACGGCAACGACTACTTCCTGCGCATCCAGTACGGACTCGAGCATGAGCTGAGCAAAAACGGATATTACCTGATGATCTGCCATATCGGCGGTGCGGACGGCGCGCTGACGCTTCGCTCGCTCATCAACGAAAACAGGATCGACGGTCTCGTGCTGCTCAGCGCGCTTGCAAGGGAAGAGGTTATGAGCATTGTGAACGAGAGCCGGATCCCGTGCGTGATCGCCGGACGGAGCGACGATCCCGACGCAGTCTGGGTCGATATCGACAACATCTCCGCCGGAGAGCTCGCCGCGCAAAGGCTCCTGGAAACGAAGCCCGCGGCGGTCGGCTTTCTCGCAAACAGCTTCGATAAAACATTCGTTTCCGAGCGCTTTTCTGGCTACCGTCATGCGCTTGCCGCGGCTGGGATCGAAGAAAACCGCGCTCTTGTGAGCGATGGGCTGACGGACGCCGCGAGCATATCCGCCTTTGTCCGACAGCATTTTTCCGACCTCTGCGATGCGTATGTCGTGTCTGACAGTACGATCGGATTCTACTTCCTGCGTGAGCTCTCCCGGCGCGGCGTCCGCGTTCCGGAAGAGGTACAGGTCATCGGTTTTGACGACAGCGTCCTTGCGGCGGCTGCAGACCCCGCAATGACGGTCGTTGAAATAGACGTAACAAATCTGGGAAAATCCGCAGCAAGGCTTCTCATTGCACAGCTTCAGGCAGAAGATCTGTGTCCGGGACAGAATCTTTTGCCTGCAAGGATCATCCATAGGGCTTCGACAAAATAACTGGGCTATATGCCGAGTTATTTTGTTGCCTCGAATTGTAACCGTTTACAATATGAGCTCCGCCGATCCGTGCGATCCGATACCTTGCTGCAAAAAACAAAAGGAGAATAACGTATGATGAAACGTCTGCTGACCATTGCGCTCGTTTTAACCATGGCTTTTTCCTTCGCAGCCTGCGGCAGTGCTCCCGCGAAGGGGGAGACGCCCACCGCCGCACCCGCGACGGAAGCTCCGGCAAAAACGCCGGCGGAGACGCCGGGTGAAGAGCCCGTAGAGATCACCTTCTGGCATTCCTACAGCGAGGGCGAGGAAAAGATCTTCACTGAAACGGTGCTTACCGCCTTTGCGGAAAAGTACCCCAACATCAAGGTAAATGCGATCCGTATGCCGTATGAGGGTATGGACGAGCAGCTCGTCACCGCGGTCAGCGGCGACGTTGCGCCCGACGTCATGCGCATGGATCTCACCTGGGTATCGCAGATGGCGAAGCTCGGCGCTCTTGAGTGTCTGAACGGCTACGATGGCTTCGGCGAGATCGCGGCGAACGCGCTCGAAGGCTCGCTGAACACCACGCTTTATAACGGCAAAAACTACGGTCTCCCGCTCAACGCGAACACCACGGTTGCCGTTTACAACAACGCCGTGCTCACGGAATACGGCTTTGACGCACCTCCTGCGACGATGGACGAGCTGCTCGCGGCGCGCGACAAAACCGACCCGGCGAACGACAAATACCTCTTCTGCGTTTCCGGTTCCTATAACTGGGCGATGCTGCCCTTTATCTGGACGCTCGGCGGCAGCGTCACCGATGACGCCTACACCAAAGCGTCCGGCTATCTGAACTCCGAGGCGACAGTAAAGGCGCTGGACACGATCGCCGGATGGTATAACGACAAGACCATCGGCCCCGCGATCCTTGGCGAGCAGCCGGACGGCTGGGGCGGCATTGAAGCGGGCAACTACACCATGTTCGTGGAAGGCCCCTGGTTCTTCAGCTCCGCAGATAAGATGGACACCTATACCCCGGCGCTCATCCCCGCTGTGGAGGGACGCAGCGTTTCCATTGTCGGCGGCGAGGACATCGTTATGACCGCCACCAGCTCCAAGAAGGATGCCGCGTGGACGTTCATCCGCTTCATGCTCGAGGATGAGCAGCAGGTGGCAATGGCGGCGGCAGGCATGATCCCTGTGACCGCAACGGCCATGGAGAAGGTCGACACATCCGCCAACCCCTATGTCGCCGTTTACATGGAACAGCTCAAAACGGCGGAAGCGCGCATCCCCTGCTCAAGCTGGCCGACGATCGAAACGATTTTGAACACCGCATTTGAAAGCGTGCTCCGCGGCCAGATGACCTCGCAGGAGGCACTGGACGATGCCGCCGCGCAGATCGACGAGCTGCTTGCAGCCGAATAAGGCCGAATAGATAAGCAAGAAATATGTCCGCGGTTCGCCGGACAATGTCCGGCGAACCGCGGCAGATCAGGGGAGAGTGATCCGATGGACCGCCGAATCGACCAGCTCCGCCGGAGAGGGCGGCAATGGGGGAAAGCCTTGCCGTTCATTCTTCCGGGCTTCGTGTTGATGGCACTTTTTATTCTCTATCCGCTGCTGCGCAACGTATGGATCAGCTTTACCGAGTTCAATGTCATCAAAAACGAAGTCGTGCGCTTTGTCGGTGTGCAGAACTATGTGGATGCAATGAAAGACCGGCACTATCTTACGGCGTTCCGCAATACGCTTCTTTATACGCTCGTCACGGTGCCGGGGCAGATGTTCCTCGGTCTCGTTCTCGCAAGTCTCATCAATTCTGTGCGCCGCGGACAGACGGCGTTTAAGGTCATATGCTATCTGCCGGTGATCACGTCGTGGGTCGTCGTGTCGCTCGTATTCAAGTATCTCTTCATGTCCGGCAGTGGCGGACTTGTAAACTACTTCCTGATGAAGCTGCACATCATCTCAAAGCCCGTGGCGTGGCTGCAGGGGGAGTGGACGGCCAATCTCGTGCTCTGGCTTTTCGGCATCTGGAAGGGTGTGGGCTGGGTCATGGTCATCTATCTCGCGGCGCTGCAGGGCGTGCCGACGTCCGTTTACGAGGCCGCAGAGATTGACGGCGCCGGGCGCGTCCGCCGCTTTTTCTCCATGACGCTGCCCATGGTGCGCAACACTACGAACTATCTTCTGACCGTACTTACGATCGGCGCGTTCGGCGCTTACATCCACGTTATGATGATCACCGAGGGCGCGCCTCTCGGCAGCACGAACGAACTGATGAACTATATGTACAACACCGCGTTTTCCACCTACAACATAGGCTCCGCGGCGGCGCAGTCGGTGCTCATGGGCGTGATCGTGCTGGTGCTGACGATGATCCAGCGCCGCGTGTCCAAAGACCAGATCAACTGAAAGGAGCCCCGGAATGAAAAAACTCGCCAAGCTCCCGACGTACATCGGACTCATTGTTTTCGCCGTGGCCGCGCTGATCCCATTTCAGTACATGCTTGCGACGGCCATGACGCCGCAGAGCTATTCCATGCCGTATCCGCCGATCCTGTTTCCCCAATCGGCCTACTTCGGCAACTTCGTTGAGGCGTGGAACGCCAACCATTTCAGCCGGTATTTTCTCAACAGCCTGCTCGTCGCCGCGGCAGCGACGGTGATCATCATGCTCGTATCCTCCGCCGGGGCATATGCGTTCGCGCGCATTTCCTTCCCCGGGCGGGAGTTCGTTTTCTATCTTTATCTTTTTACGATGATGGTGCCGACAGTCACGAACCTGATCCCGCAGTTCCTTTTGATGAAGGAACTGAAGCTGGTGGACAGCTATCTCGGCCTCCTTTTAATCTACATCGGGATCGGTGTGCCAAGCAATACGTTCTTTCTCCGCAATTTCTTTCTCAGCCTCCCACGGGAGATGGAGGAGGCCGTCATTGTGGACGGCGGAAATCATTGGCAGATCTACTGGAGGATCGTCCTGCCGCTTTCCAAGCCCGCGCTCGGAACGTTCGCCATTCTCGCGTATTCCAACGTGTGGGACGAGTTTCTCATCGCGCTCACAATGATCAAAACGCCCGACAAGCGCACGCTTCCCATCGCACTTAAGCTCTTTCAGGGGCAGAATCTGAATAACTGGGGGCTGATCTTCGCGGCGTCGCTCATTGCGGTGCTGCCGATACTGCTCATTTACATCGTATTGCAGAAAAAGCTCATCCATGGCGGGGCCATGGACGGCATGGTAAAAGGATAAAGCTATGCGGCTCTTACACTATTCCATGGAGCATCGCGCGGACTACCCGTGGCAGTTCGTTACCGGGAGCACCTGCACACTCCGCCTTCGCTGCAACGAGCCGGTACGGTCGATAAACGTTGTGTTCGGCGACCCGTTCTGGTTTTTGCATGGGGACAGACGGCGGCCCAACCTCCACACGCTGCCAGTCGAGGACAAAAAGACATTTTTGGGCGACACGTTCTATTCGGTCACGCTTGAAATGGAGACGCGAAAGCTCCGGTATCATTTCGAGATCGTTCTGGAAAACGGGGAAACGGTGTTTCTCTCCGAAACGGGGGTCACGGAGCCACTTTCAGAAGAGTTCCTTCGAGCGTTTCAGGTGCCGTATGTGTACCCGGCGGAGCACTACGCCGCGCCCGCCTGGGCGCGCAATACCGTGTGGTATCAGATATTTCCCGACCGGTTCAGCCGGGACAATGAAAGCACGGAGAAGTTCGTCCCGACGCGAAAAAACCGCTTCGGCGGGACGCTCCGGGGGATCGAAAAGCATATCCCGTATCTCAAATCGCTCGGCGTGCAGGGCGTTTATTTGAATCCGATCTTTCAAAGCCCGTCCAATCACCGGTACGATACCGCAAACTATACGCGCATCGACCCCGAGCTCGGTACGGAAGAGAATTTTGCCTCGCTCGTGGGCGCACTGCACGAAAACGGTATGCGCGTCATGCTCGACGGCGTTTACAATCACGCTTCCTGGCAGCATCCGTTCTGGCAGGACGTTTTGAAAAACGGAGAGAAATCCGCATACTTTGACTGGTTCTGCGGTGTCAGCATGGAGGTGCTGCGCGGCAAAACATCAAAGGAGCTGACGGCGGACGTTATGCGCGGGGAAAAGCCCTTTGAGAGCTTTGCCTTCGCCGCGGATATGCCGAAGTGGAACACCGAAAACCCCGCGGTGCAGGATTATCTCATCGGAACCGCCGCGGAATGGACACGGAAATACGGTGTTGACGCTTGGCGGCTGGATGTGCCGGACGAGGTCAGCTTCCGTTTTCTGGAGCATTTCAAAAAGCGTATCCGCGAGACAAATCCGGAGGCATACATCATCGGTGAAATATGGCAGAAGAGTACGGCGTGGCTCCGCGCCGGGGTGTTTGACGGTGCGATGGACTATCCGCTGTATTTTGCAATCCGCGATTTTGCCATGAAGCGCACTGACGACGTGGAGACCTTCGCCGAAAGAATAAAGGATGTCTTTCTCTCCGCCCCGGACTGTGTCCGACCGAGACAGCTTGCGTTCTGCGGCAACCACGATATTCCGCGGCCGCTCACCGTCTGCGGCGGGGATACGGACCGGCTTGCGGCCGCGCTCTTTTTGCAGATGCTCCTCGGCGGCGCGGTGAGCATATATTATGGCGATGAGCTCGGTATGTCCGGCGGCGAGGATCCGGCAAACCGCGGCGCGATGGCGTGGGGAGAGCAGAGCGATGGGATAAAACCTCTGTACATTTCCATGATCCGCTTCAAAGAGGAGCATCGGGGAGAAATGAACGTCACGGAAATGCGCGTGCAGGACGGAGTTCTCCGTCTCACGTTCTCCGGTGGGGATTATATGGCGTTTATAGCAGAGCCCGGCGGGAAAAAATGCTTTGCCGTCCCGGACGGCATGCACCTTCGCTTCGGCGATGCACAGCTTTCACGAGGATATGCGCTCTTTGAAAGGAAATGAGGGAGGTTCTATGCAGTGGTGGAAGGAGCGGGTATTTTACCAGATCTACCCGCGCAGTTTTCAGGACTCCAACGGCGATGGCATCGGCGATATCCCCGGCATCCTTTCACGTCTCGACTATCTGAAGGAGCTGGGGATCGGCGCGGTGTGGCTTTGCCCCGTGTACGATTCTCCGAACGCCGATATGGGCTACGATATCCGCGATTACGGGAAGATCATGGCGGAATTCGGCACGATGGCGGACTTTGACCGGCTGCTCGAAGAGATGCACCGGCGCGACATTAAGCTCATCATGGATCTCGTGGTAAACCATACCTCCGATGAGCACACGTGGTTCATCGAATCCCGAAAGGGAAAGGAAAGCCCATACCGGGATTATTATCTCTGGCGCGACGGAAAAAACGGGCGGGAGCCCAATAACTGGGCGAGCTTCTTTACACCGTCTGCGTGGAGCTTCGATGCGGAGAGCGGGCAGTGGTATCTGCATCTGTTCTCCGAAAAGCAGCCCGATCTCAACTGGGAAAATCCGGAGCTGCGCCGCGAAATTTACGGCATGATCAACCGTTGGCTCGATAAGGGCGTCGACGGGTTCCGTATGGACGTGATCACCTGCCTTGCAAAAGACCCGATGCTTCCGGACGGCACGGGCAGACCCTATGCCTTCAGCCCGGAATACTTCGCCATGCAGCCGCGGCTCCACGAGCATCTCCGCGAGATGAGAAAGGCCTGCTTTGCAGACCGCGATTGCATGTGCGTCGGCGAGGCGACGTTCGCAACGGCGGAAAACGCCGCCTCCCTCGTCGGCGGCGGGCAGGAACTCGATATGATCTTCCAGTTTGACCTGATGGACGTGGACGGCGGTGAAAGCAAATGGGATCTCCGGGCGTTCGACCTTATAAAATTCAAGGAGATCGTTGCCCGATGGCAGAAGACGCTCGACTGGAACACGCTCTTCTGGGGCAACCATGACCAGCCGCGCGCCGTTTCGCGCTTCGGCTGTACGGAGAATGAAGAACTGCGCGTCCGGAGCAGCAAGTGCCTTGCCGCGGCTATGTATCTGCTCCGCGGTACGCCGTTTATCTATCAGGGCGAGGAGCTGGGGATGACGAACTTCCCGTTCGAAAGAGAGGAGCAGCTGCGCGACGTGGAAAGTCTCAACCTGCTGCACCAGAGCACGGATAAGGCGTGGGCATGGCACGGTATTCAGACGAAGGGACGGGACAACGCCCGCACACCGATGCAGTGGAGCGCAGGGGAAAACGCCGGGTTCAGCTCTGCCGAGCCGTGGATCGCCGTCAATCCCAATTACCCGGAGATCAACGCCGAAGCAGAGAGCCGGGACAAAAACTCCGTGCTCCATTTCTACAGAGAACTTATCCGCCTGCGGAATTCCGCCCCGGCGCTCCGCGGCGGCAGCTTCACCATGCTTTATCCGGAACATAAGCAGCTGTTCGCCTACGAGCGCAGCGGGGAGGGGGAAACGTATACGGTCGTCTGCAATCTGAGCCGCGCGAAATGCGCCGCACCCGAACTTTGCGGGGAGATCGTTCTCCAAAACTGTGAGTTTACCGATACGCTGCCGCCTTACGGCGCGGCAGTGATCCGGACGGTGAGCTGACCGGCGCCGTCCCCGCTCTCGTTTGTTTCCTCCGCAGAGCGGTTTTTCCGGCAGAAGGGCCCTGCATCCGCGGATGCAGGGCCTTTTCTTTTTGATTTTTGTAGGGGGTTTACGCCATGATGCCAGCGGCCTGACCGGTGAGGTATACGACGGCGTATTTTGTGATCCAACCGCCGATCACGGCGTAGTACGTCATAATGATGACCGGAACGAGAAACGTCAGCACGCCGAGAAATTTCCACTTCACTTCGGATGCCTCTCCGCGTACGCGCTGACGGCGTTTTTACTGTATTATTTTTCCAGATAATCGAGGCACGCTTCCACATCCGTGAAGCGCGCATAGTGCTCATTTAGCTCTCTGCCCGCAAAGCCCTTATCCACCGCGCCGCGCAGCAGCTCGACTGCGGGTTCCCAATAGCTTTCCGCATCGAGAAACGCGCTCTTTTTCTGCATCTGCCCAAGGGATGAGAGCGTGATGACCTCAAAAATTTCCTCCATCGTGCCGATGCCGCCGGGCAGGGCGATGAAAGCATCCGAGCGCTCTTCCATGATCGTTTTGCGCTCCGCCATCGTTTCCATGCGGATAAGCTCCGTGCAGTACTCAAAGAGAATGCCGGGAGTGTTGAAAAAGTACGGCACGACGCCGATGATCTCCCCGCCCATTTCGTAGGCCCCGCGCGCCGCGGCGCCCATCATGCCGTGGCCGCCTGCGCCGAACACGAGCGTATGCCCGCGCGCCGCGAGCTCGCGGCCGAGCGCCGTGCCGAGAGCCATAAAGTTCTCGCCGATCTCATCGCGCGCCGCGCCGAATACACAGATATTCAATATCCCATCTCCTCCAGTTTTTTTCGGTAATACCGGAACGCCGTGGGCATGGCGAGCGCTTCGCGTTCGGCTCTCGTCACCCAGACATAGCCCGGAAGCTTCTCCCTGCAGCGGACGATATATCCGCGCATGTGCCACTCCACGTGGCTGAAAATGTGTACCGCCTCGCCGCAGGGCTCGCCGCCTTCCGGCGCGTCCGGCAAAAGATCGTTCGGCAGCTCCCACATCGAGGCGAGAAGCCCCGTGTCTGCGCGCCTCTGCACGGCGACAGTATCGCCGCAGAGCAGGAGCAGCACCCGCCGGTTTTCGATCCGGCGCGGCTTTTTCTCCGGCAGCACGGGGTAGAGCGTTTCCTCGCCGCGGCGGTGCGCCGCACAGTACGCCGCGACCGGGCAGCGCGCGCAGCTTGGCGTTCCGACGGTGCAGACCGTCTCGCCCAGCTCCATGAGCGCGCTCGTAAAAGCGCCGCATTCGCCCGCCGGGTAGATATTCCGGAGCGCTTCGCGGAAGCGCTTTTTCACCTTGTCGCTGCCGATGCTCTCACCGAAGCACTCCATGCGCGCGAGCACGCGCAGCACGTTTCCGTCCACCGCCGGCTCCGGCAGTCCGTAGGCGATCGAGGCGATCGCCCCGGCGGTATAGTCCCCGATGCCGGGCAGCGCGCGCAGCGCCGCGGCGTCCGGCGGAAATACGCCGCCGTAAGTCTCGCACACGGTTTTGGCGCATTTGTGGAGATTTCGCGCGCGGGAATAGTACCCCAGCCCTTCCCAGAGCTTGAGCACATCGTCAAGCTCCGCCGCGGCAAGCGCTTCCACGGTCGGAAACGCGCGCGTGAAGCGGTTGAAGTATTCGCGCGCGGCCTCGATGCGCGTCTGCTGCAGCATGATCTCCGAGACCCACACGCGGTACGGCGTCGGCTCCTCCCGCCAGGGGAGAGGGCGCGCCTCTTTTTTGTACCAGTCCACCAGCGGACGGGAAAAGTTTTCCATAGGCCGATCCTTTCGTTTCTCCGGATATTATACGCGAAGGACCGGGCCTTGACAACCTTGATTTACGCTCGCCGAGCGGCTATAATACAGATACATCCTATGCAAAGGAGATACAAACTATGGACTACCGGCGTTTTGAAAATACGATCGTCGCGCGCTTCGACCGCGGCGAGGAGATCACGGCGCAGCTTCGCGCGCTGTGCGAAAAGGAAAATATCCGTCTGGCGAGCGTTGAGGCGCTCGGCGCGACGGACGAGTTCACCGTCGGCGTATACAATGTGGACGAGCATCAGTACCACGCGCTCACGTTCACCGGCACGCACGAGATCGTGTCGCTGACCGGCACGGTGAACACGATGAACGGCGAATACTACAGCCATCTGCACATGAGCGCCGCGAACGAGTCCGGCGCGGTCGTCGGCGGGCATCTCAACGCCGCGCGCGTGAGCGCGACGTGCGAGATGGTCATCCGCGTGATCGACGGCGCGGTGGACCGCTTCAAGGACGATGTGACCGGGCTGAATCTCTTTAAGTTCTGATCCCATGACCGAAAAGCTGTTTTACGCCGACGCGCATATGCGAAAATTCACCGCGCGCGTCCTCACGTGCGAAGAGCGCGGCGGCCGCTTTGCCGTAACGCTCGACCGCACTGCCTTCTTCCCTGAGGGCGGCGGACAGGGCGGCGATACCGGCGCGCTCGGCGGCGTGCGTGTGACGGATACGCGCGAGGAAAAGGGCGAGATCGTCCATTTCTGCGACGCTCCGCTCGTCCCCGGCGCGGAAGTGACGGGCGAGCTTGACGGGGAAACGCGCTTTGCGCGCATGCAGATCCACTCGGCCGAGCATCTGGTGTCCGGCCATG
>ULQP01049945.1_pt1 | contig 12749 bp, 12 predicted proteins | sample 1954571 | NCBI WGS metagenome assembly ULQP01 (sample SAMEA4835657, study PRJEB28245) | human gut metagenome | biome: gut microbiome; material: fecal sample | place: Denmark | collected 2008 | reverse complement strand
TTGTGTAATATTTGTGTTGTGACAGATTATTTAAACTCAATAAAAGTAAGTCAAAAATAACAAAGGTTAACCATACTCAACAAGCACATGCGGAGTAAAACTTGTAAAATATCCGCAATATTTGCGGATATTTGTGTTGCACTGGCGTAGAAAACAGGGTATAATATACGCAGAACATGCGGAGATTAACAATGAAGAACTACATCTGGCAAAATCCTGAATATCCAAATTTTACTTATGACAAAGAAATTGTTTTGTTATTGCTTGCGGAGGTTAAGCTTAAGCAAGGGTTTCTATTAGGTAAAATGGCAGGCGTCGGCTTTGAAAATAATAATACTGCCTTATTAAATGTTCTGACAGAAGATGTTATTAAATCAAGCGAGATTGAAGGACTTAAACTTAATGAAGAACAGGTGCGTTCATCTATTGCAAAGAGGCTTGGTTTAGACATAGGCGGGGACATTATCGTTGAAAGAAATGTTGAAGGCATCGTAGATATGATGCTTGATGCCACACAGAATTATGAAAGAAAAATAACTGAGGAACGATTATTCGGCTGGCAGGCTGCAATGTTTCCCGGCGGATTCAGCGGATTGTATAAAATTATTGCAGGTGCATACAGAGATGATAAAAACGGGCCAATGCAGGTTGTGTCAGGTGCTGTCGGACATGAAAAAATACATTACGAGGCACCGCCCGCTAATATGCTGCAAAAAGAAATGAATGCTTTAACAGATTATATAAATAACGATACTGAAACTGATTTGATTATAAAAGCAGGAATTGTTCATTTATGGTTTGTAATTATACACCCGTTTGAGGATGGCAATGGAAGGATTGCAAGAGCTTTGACGGATATGCTTCTTGCAAGAAGTGAAAATTCGTCCAATCGTTTTTATTCTATGTCATCTCAAATTAAAAAGGTTAGAAAATCATACTATGAGGCTTTAAAAGTAACTCAAAACAATTCTGTGGATATTACAGAGTGGTTGAAATGGTTTTTAGAAAATCTTTTATGTGCGATAGAAAACTCGGAAGAACTTTTAAAAAATGTTTGGCAGAAGACTGAGTTTTGGCAAAAACATAAGGATTTAATATTAAACGAACGCCAGCAAAAAATTCTGAATAAACTTTTTGACAACTTTGAAGGAAATCTAACAACTTCGAAGTGGGCAAAAATTTGCAACTGTTCACAGGATACCGCAGCAAGAGATATTGCAGATTTGGTGAAGAAAGGTATTCTTGAAAAATCCGGAGATGGCAGGGCTACGCATTATTTGGTTGTTTACTAAATTTTTGGTTATATCTCAAAATTATAGTAAACCTCATCAATATTGTCCTGAGATATACCTATATAAATAAGCGTTGTTGATGGTGAGCTGTGGTTAAAGATTTTTTGAAGCATCACGACATCTTTGAATTGCTGATAAGCCCAGTAACCAAATGTCTTTCTTAGAGTGTGTGTCCCTATTGCATCTTTTATTCCGGCTTTTCTACAGGCTTGATTTATTATTCGGTAGGCTTGTTCTCTGCATAATCTTCCCTGCTTTTTGCTTCTAAAAAGGTAATCTGTATCTGCCTTATCCACGATGTAGCTGTCCAAGATATTTCTGAGCTTCGAGTTAATAGGGAACTTTTTTAACTTTCCGGTTTTCTGTTCTCTTATTTCAATATGGGTTTTATCTTTAACATCTGCAACGGTAAGTTTGAGAATATCGCTAATTCTAAGTCCACTGTTTGTTCCAAGTGTAAACAAAAGAAGATTTCGTGTACCTTGCTCAGCTAAAATTCCTTCAATTTTTCTGATTTGGGTTTTGCTCAGGAAAAAATAACCTTTTATTCATTTATATTTTTTTGAATTATAAAAGCTGTTCAAGTATCCCTTTTTCAAGCATATTAAGTGTAACAATATAATCGTTATGGTCAAAGGTTTCTCTTAAAGGTCTTGATGTTGAATGCCAGCCGATACCGTCAGTTATCCATATGAATTTAAATTTATTATCAAGAACATCATATAAATTACGATATTCACCTGCTGTTGACTTTAGTTTTGACCCGCCGCCGCCATAAAAATTAACTTCAAATATAACCAACTCTTTATTTGTCTTAACAACATAATCATATCGTCTTGATGATTTATCAACGGGAACCTCAATGCCAAATTCTTTTTTAATTCTTTCAGCATTTGCTTCTTTAAGATACTTATAACCTTTTTTATTACAAATATCTTTGATGAATACTTCTGCAATCGCTTCCATTGAATGCCCGCCGCGGTTTTTTCTACCGTTACTGTCTAAGCCGGCTTCGACTCCAATCATATAATCAACAAGTGATTTTATTTTCCCGCAACAAATTAAATCCTTCAAACCTGACTCTTGAACAAAGTGCAAATATTTTTCAATATCTTTTTCGGTAGGATTTTTAATAGAAAAATCATAATTTTCATATGTTAATTTTTTATTTTTATAATCAATCAAGATGTTAAACTGCTTCTCTCTGCTAACAACCAATGCAGGTAATATCTTTATGACCTGCGGCTGCTCCTTAATAAGAGTCTTAAATTCTTCATCAAAATTTTCCTTACCTATCAGGTAATTTAATAAATTTAAATTTATTTCTATCTTTCTAACATTTTCATATACCTTATCCCAATTAACAAAGTAAGACCATAAATTATTGGAAGGTTTAAGGTTATCAAGTATGCACTTAAAAACATCTTCTTCGCATTCACAGCCAAACAAATCCTGATAACATTTTAAATATTTCAATAAAGCCTCCTATATAATAAACCTTAGTAATTTTTTACTAAAACCTCTGTAATTTTCCCTCTGCCGTTAGCATTTGCATTTATGGCACGTGAAGCAAAAACTTTGTTAATTTTATAACTTGAATACAACTCGTGAACTAATTTTGTGTCAGAATTAGAGAGCATAAACTTCACACCCATAGAATCCAATTCATCACAAACTTCCCGGAGTTTAAATTGCATATCAATGTCAAAACCATCCTTTGTATATGATGTAAAACTGGATGTTTCACTTAGAGGCACGTAAGGCGGGTCAAAATAGACAAAATCACCCTTTTTTACCTTATTTAGGACTTCTGAAAAATCAGCACATTTAATTTCAGTATTTTTTAATAATTTTGAGCAGTTAATTAAATTATCCGCATCCACAATTCTCGGATTTTTGTAATTGCCGAAAGGAACATTAAACTGTCCTTGTGCATTTACCCTATACATACCGTTGAAGCATGTTCTGTTTAGATAAATAAACCTGCCGGCTTTTTCAACATTTGATAAAGTGTTATATTTTTTTGTTCTGTCAAGATTCCTGATTTTCAAAAAATAATCTTTTGTGATCTCATGCTTGTTTAAATCTTGAATTAACTCATAAACATTATCCCGCACCACTGAGTATAGATTTATAAGTTCTGCATTCATATCAGAAATGTAACCATTTTCAGGCTGTAATTCAAAAAATAATGCACCGCCTCCAATAAATGGTTCAAAATATCTATTATAAGATTCAGGCATATTTTTTAAAAGCTCAAACATGAGCTGGCGTTTACCTCCAACCCATTTTACAAGCGGATATGTTTGCGTATTTTCTTTTTCTAAAACTACTGCCATTTTAGTTCCTTATTTGAAAACTTCTGTTCAAACCTTTTAACTGATAGGTCTAAGTATTCTTTTTCCAAATCTATACCAATAAATTTTCTGCCTAATTCTAATGCCATTATACCAGTAGTTGAACTTCCTGTGAAGGGGTCCAGTATTAAATCGCCTTCATTTGTACAAGCAAGGATTATCCGTCTTAACAATTCTACAGGCTTTTGTGTCGGATGTTTCCCGCAAGTTTTCTCCCAAGGTTTTGGTGTATCAATTCGCCATACAGAACGCATTTGTTTTTCAGGCTTTTTTATAAAATCGTCTTTTCCCCAGTCTCCATTTTTGGTTATTTCATAGTTGAATGTATGTTTAGCTTTTTTATTTTTTTTCGCCCACAAAAGAGTTTCATGGCTTGCCGTAAAATACCTGCAACTCATATTTGGAGAAGCATTTGGTTTAAACCAGCATATATCATTTAAAATATTAAAACCGGATTTTTGTAGTGCAAAACCGCAGGCATATATTGAGTGATATGTTCCTGAAATCCATATTGTACCGTTAGGTTGTAAAACTCTTTTACAAGCATTAATCCACTTTTGGTGAAATTCAAAATCTTCTTCTAATCCTTTGCTTTCATCCCACTTACCTTTGTTAACCGAAACAACTTTGCCTGAATGGCAAGTAATCCCACCGTTTGATAACAAATAAGGAGGATCCGCAAAAATCATATCAATGGATTCCGGTGTTGCTTTGTTCAAAATTTCAATACAATCGCCTAAAAATAGCTGTATATCTTCTTTTTCATAATACTTTTGCATTGTATAAATTATAATATAAAAATGATTTTTATAGTAGGAATATGACGGTTTATTTAATTCTAAGAAAACGGAGCCTGTATCGGCTCCGAATTATGAACCCCGACTGGTATTCCTGTTCCCTATTTTCGTCTGAAGGCCGTAACTTCAATACCATTAAACGTATTCTCCCATTCCTCAACAATTTTAAATAGTTCATCCTCTGTAAATAATGTATCTGCCCAAACAATGTAACCTGAGTGTTTTAAACCTTTCAAAAAGTTGTCTGAAATAACAAGCTTTAAATAAGACAATCCAGCTTCGCGGATTTTTGTTTCAAAAGTTAGTGCTCTTAGATTCTTTTCCTCTTCTGTGTCGTCAATAGCAAATTCCGGTTTAAAGTTTACGAAAAACAGCAATTCTTTATCAATGAATCTGTCTTGAAAGATATCTTGTGGAGTACAACCGGTGCCGTCCGAAACAGCTACACATTCAGTTAATCGTCTTACTGTTCTCGGAATATTCATATCTTTGAATAGTTTTGTGTACTCATCATTGATGTCTTTGAAGGTTCTTGTTTTAACATTTTTGTCCATAAAATTTCTCCTTTTTATCCTTTTATTTAATATAAAAATTAAATTTCAGGTGTCAGAATATGAAAATTTGCCCCGGAGTACTTGAAAACTAATTTCCTTAATAAGTTTTTAAGCTTAAAAATCTGGCAAAACAGAATGACAGCCTTTGTTTTAGGGCTGTCATTCTTATATGCAAAAACTTTATAAAAAAAATAGTGTAAACTATAAATTTTGTTCTTGTTTTTCCGGTTCTGACTCTTTTCCAAGCATATATTTTCCGCCAAATGAGGCCGCTATACCGTTTCTTCCTCCGTTACGCAGCATAATTTGGGCGTATGCAGTAAATCTATCCTTGAAAACCCGCTGGATGCCTAAACCATAGCTAAAATACGGTTTGATACTGAGTTCCGGAAGTGAGGTTGTGTTTGCTGTTACGTTTGTGTCATCCATTATGTTCCAGTGCATACCGAATGCTGCATAGGGCTGCCAGCCGTTTTGAGTGTTCATGATGAAACGAACATTCGGTGCAACCTGAATTGCGTGCAGAGGGTCTGAATTTATTTTCACTCCGGCTCCGTTTGTGTAGTCAAAAGCGTTGACAAATGTGTAGCTGAGCATTAAGTTTGGCTGTATTATGTAACGTCCGTTTTTGAATTCAAAGTTGTAACCTGTTTTATTAGCAATACCTGCCATCAGCATAGGAAAGTTTTCGTTTCCGTACATTGTGCTTGCTTCTGAAATATTCATACCAACACCTGCTGTTAAACCGGTGAAGAAATTACCTTTGTAGAATGTTGCAGTTGCACCGAGAGTACCGCCGTTCTGGTAAATTGAATTACCAGAATAACTTTGATGTGCACCTTGATAAGCTATGTACGGGCTTACTACACCATAAAACCCGTGTTTTGTTTTGAACATTTCTGTATCACCGCCGATAAATGAGCCATAGCTGAAATTATCTACTTTCGGTCCGTTCTTTAATCCTACGCTGTCGTATGATGCGTAAGGTCTGTACCACATTCCTTTTGAGTTCATCTCATTGGAATTGTATTCCACACCTAGAGTTTCTGAGAGTGCATATTGATTGGCTTTTTGTTCAGTAAGTCTTATTGTAGATGGTTTTAGCATATACATGTCCATGTGAGTGAATGCATTCTGGTAAGTATCAAGCATAGCCATATACCCGCCAAGCTGTGATGATACAGGAGATGACATTACAGCAGGGTTGTATGCGTCAGATGTTCCGGGGTTAGGATTTGGATTGTCAGGAGTACCTCCGCCACGGGTGAAGATAAAATTTCCGTCATCTTTATCGTAAGTAACTCCATATTTCCAAATCGGGGAATAAGCGACTTCCGAGATGGATGTTGTAACATTATTTCTCAAACCCTCATCTGCAAAAAGAATTTTTGTTATGTTTCTGTCTGTGCTTGTAAGTAAATTTATTTGGTTAACGTTGACTAAATTATTTCCGAGATTGTAGTTGTCTGCTGTAATTCTGTCCATTGATTTATTTGCCAAATCCACGTCAACAGCTAAATTTAAATTATCGTTAAGGGTAAAGTTGTTTAAGTGCATCGTACCGACTGCATTGTTTGCCATATTAAGATTTGATGCTGAATTAACAGTCATGTTATTGCCGTCAAACAAATCATCCGAGGCAATATTTACATTTGCCTGTTCCATCATTACGTCAAGTGCAGAAACTTTCTTTTCAAAGTTTACTGTTCCTCTGTTAATGTTCAGTTTTGCACCTGCAACGCCTGTTAATCTGTCGCGTAAAGTTATCTCGCTGTCTATCCCGCCTGTAAGAGTGATTACGGAAGTATCGGATGTTACGGTTATTCCGTTTCCGTTATTTTCTATTACAGAATTGCCTGAAATATTAACAGACCCTGCTGTTTTGATACCCTCTGAGTTATTGGAAATTTCTGAATTATTTATATTTACTACAGCATCTTTATTTGTACCGGTTACAACATTGTTGGCACCTGTTACTTTTACATTATTCAGATTTAAGGTTGTTGCGTTGTCCAGTTTGAATAATGAATGATTGTTACCGTTGATGATTGAACGTTCATTACTTTCAGAGGGTACAGGTGCAAGAACGCCATTTATATATATTGTACCAGCACTTGTTGTTCCCAAATCTGATGTAACTTCATATACATCGTTGGAGGAATCAAAGTTAAAATTTCTGTCTTCTTTTGTATCAAGCTGATTTATGAGAGCCAGAGTATCTCCCATAACTCCCTGATACGTTTTATCTTCCCAGACTGTATCTGTAACTGTCAAAGCAAGACTGTCATTTGTGGTGTCAGTTGTTGCAAGACCGATATTTCCGTAGTTTGTTCCTTTTTGTGAATAGTAATTAAAAACGTCATTCCATTTTACGGTTGGGGTTACAGTATCGTAAATGGTTTTTGAAACAGTTCCGAGTGCAATATTCTCACCTGAAATTTCTGCATCAAGAGCAAGCTGAATTGAGTCATTGTTTGAGTCAATAAGCTGGACAATAAATTCCTTATCCGGTGTTGAACCGTTAATGAAATCAATGGATGAAACAGTAACAGTTCCGCTTGAACCGTCTCCTACGATAAGTTTATCTGCTGAGGCTTTTTCTCCTGACAAATCTATATCGAATTTATAACCTGTTTCCACAGTTGATGTAAGTTTTTCTATATTGTAATCTGTTGTTTTTTCATCCTGAAAATTTATGTTCCCGCTCTGTGCATTCAAAGAAGCATCTTTAAATGTATCTGAGTTAAATTCAAGATTGGAATTTGTGAGAGTTGCATTTGCGTTGCCTGCACTGCCGTTGATGATTGTTGTATCATTTTTACCTCCTGAAATATTCATTCCATATTCTGTCGAAGATAAAATATTTCCATCAATGTGAGCATTTTTCAAATTCACAACTGCATCAGGATTGGAAACAGTAATAAGTGTTTCGTTGCCTGTAAGTTTCGTATTATTTAGATTTAGGGTCGAGTTGTTTGCAAGTTCAAAGCCTGAATTTGAGTTAAGGTTTATTTCTGAACGGGTTCCGTTTTCTGCAATGCCGTTGATGTTCAATGTTCCTGCGTAGGTTTGTCCGGGATTTTCTGTTGCGTTGTACTTATCCTGAGCTGAGTCAAAGTTGAAATTTCGCTCCTCTGATGTCTGGAGCTGATTTACAAGTTTTAACGTATCGCCCATTGAACCTGATAAATTTTTTCACCTTCGGTTGTTTTTGTTAAATATTCAATACTGTCGTTGGTTGTGTTTGTTGTACCGAGGCTTAGACCAGTGGTTGTGGTATTTGTCTGCTCGTATTTATTGAATTTATCTTTCCAGTTGACGTTTGCTTGTACTGTATCGTTGGTGTGAATTGTTTCTGTTGAAGTTGTGTTGTATTTATCTTTCAAATTATCTGATAATCCGAGTTGAATATTGTCATCCTGAGCTTTCAAAATCTGAGCATTAAAATCTTTCAATTCTCCGTTGAAGTTTATATCCGAGATTGTAACAGTGCCGGATGAGCCTTCTCCTGTTGAAATAGTATCAGGTACAGGAGCAAGTTTTGTCAGGTCGACATCCACTGTATAATTTACACTTTCTAACGATGTAAGCTGGTTAATCTGGTAATTTTCGGATTTTCCGTTTGCAAAGTGAACTGTTCCGCTATTGGCATTGAGATTTGTTCTTGTATCTGCAAAAGCTGTTTCACTAATATACAGGTTTGTGTCTGTCAGGCTTGCATTTGCGTTGATTACTGAATTGTTCAGGATTACTTTTGATGTGTTGTCGCCTTGAATTTTTAGGTTATATTGGTATCCGTTTCTGGTTATTGTTGTTCCATCAACTTTTCCTCCGTCTATTTGGTCATCGAATTGTATGCTTCCTGTATTAAGTGACTGTAAGATAACTGTAGGATTTTTCCCTACTTGAGTATTTTCAGTTTCAACCCATATCGCATTATCTATTTTATCATCTCCTTGGGAAACATAATTCCCTTTAAATTCTGTTATTTTAGTGTTTTCATTATCTCCATCAGAGTATATTGTAATGTCTTTAGTTGTATATATTGCTCCACCTAAAGGGGTAATAGATTTATCAGAAGAAATTACATTATTTCCTGAAAAAGTTCCTGATATTTTGCCCAAGTCTCCATCGTTATATATTGCGCCGCCTTTATTAGTAGCACTGTTATTCGTAAATTTACTATGTGTATAATTCCCAAATTGAACCTCAGCATTAGCCGTTTCTCTACCACCAGCTGAATTATAAATGGCACCTCCTGTTTCAGCTTTATTATTTAAAAATGTGATATTTGAATTATCCCCAAATGAAATTATTGCTATTCTATTATCATAATGGTCAGCAAGATTGAATATCGCACCACCAAACTTCTGTGCACTGTTTCCAGAAAATAGCACCTCATCATTTATCCCAAAAACGATAGAAGACTTTGAACCATAATAATTTGCCACGTTAAATATTGCTCCACCTGAAGCATAAGTGTCTGTATTAAAAGAGTTACTAACCGTATTATTAATAAATTTAATAATTTGGTTATCTCCAAATGTAATTATAGGCGTACCGCCACCACCCCAAACAGTTGTGTTATCCCAGTCATCTTCATTGAAAATGGCTCCTCCCCCAGCAACAGCATTATTATTTCTAAAAATATAAGATTTATATTCATTTAAAATTAATTCATGCCCATCTTTATTGGATACTACAATTTGAGACATAGCTCCGCCAGCGGGAATGTTTTCTTGAAGTTTACCATTACTATCAACAAAATATTTGCCAAATGTTCCATTACCATTTTCATAAATAACTTGCCCTTCTGTAATTATAGGGTCAATGTTGTATGTAACTGCATAACTTGGAATATAAGTGAACATAGATAGATATAAAGATGTAAGAATGATTTTTTTTGTATTGCATAAATTGGATTTATAATTCATATATACTATTCCTTTTTAAATACACCATAATATTTAATTTGGTGTATTATGTTGAAAATACTTGATATATCTATTCTTTTAACTTCCAAAATTCTCCTAATTTTATTAAAAATACATCATATTAATTATTTACTTCACTTGAAAGGTATTGGAAAATATGTTATTATTTAAATATTGGTTGGAAAAAACATCAAATTAAATAAATTAATGCGTCTTAAAATGGTGTATTTACAGCTCAAATTGTCGATAGCTGTTGTCGATTTCATCCTGACTTATCCCGATATATCGCAAAGTGATTTGCGGGGAGGAATGGTTGAAAATCATTTGTAACATTGCAACATCTTTGAATTGTTTGTAATGGTGATACCCCATGGACTTTCGCATACTGTGAGTGCCTATGTTTGCGGTAATTCCGAGAGCTTTGCAGGTTTCGTTCAACATTCTGTAAACCTGAGAACGGTCTAACCTGTGCCGTTTCTGACTTAGAAACAACGGTTCATCATCTTCTTTGTCTTTTATGAAGTCGTTTAGGAGTTTTTTGAGTTTGTCGTTGATTGGGAAACGCTTACATTTGCCTGTCTTTTGCTCGTTAAGTTCTATATGTGTTTTGTTGCGAACATCTTTTACATCGAGAGCCAGAATATCCGAAACCCGTAATCCAGAATTACAACCTAAAACAAATAATAATCTGTTACGCGGGCTTTTCTTTGCTAAGTAATTTTCCACTGCTTTTATTTGTTTCTTGTCCCTGATAGGTTCAACTAAATGCTTCATCTTTTTTCCTTTCTTTTACATCAAATTGCCAGTTTTGTGACTTTATTTAATATAAAATTCAGGATATGAAAAACCGGAGGAATTTACTCCGGCTCGACATTTATACTGACCTGTAATAGCCTCGGACTTCGGTTCCATCGCGTCTGGTGTAGGGTCTGACATAAATCGTTCCGCCTCGCAGACTTGCAGTGTGAAGTTCGTTTTCGGTCGGAACTCCGATTGATTGAAGCTGTGCCATGATTTCGGGTTCGTTTGCGGAATATTCATCACCGGACATTTGAGAGATGGCTTCTCTGGAGAATATTTTGCTGTTGCCGCTTACGGGGTTTAGATAGCCAGAGTAATCGACTTGTGGGGGTTCGGGTTTTATTAGGCCATCTTTTAATTGCTGTTCTATTATCGGGAGGTTCTTTTCAAATTCTTCACGGGTCATTTCGCCTATTTCCTGTGGCGTGTAGATTGGATTGCCATTATTATCGACATTCATTTCTATACCAACTTTTAAAATTTGATTTGTAGATTTATTGTCTGACCAATCCGGGAAGTTGCTTTCAGCAAAATTCTTAACTGCTGTAACTCTGTTATTCCAGCCTTGCAAATATCTTTTTTGACTTGGATTTAACTTGGCAAATTCGTCATATTTAGCTCGTCTTAATTGTTCAAAAGTTTCAGGATTCCCATTACTTTGGTCTAAAAATGATTTAGCTCTGGATACTCCCATATTAACAGCCGTATCAAAAACATAAGAAGCAAGTTGAGGGTTTTCAATCTTATCTGCACCAGATGCTTTAAAATAATTATTGTAATAAATATCTCTGACTTCATCATCCGTAATATACTTTACACTTCTGGTCGGTAGACCTTTACTTCTTCTGTAACTGTTATACGTGTTGTGTGTAATGCCTTTATTCGTTTCACCGCCTAAGTCATTCGGGTCATTTACATAACCGCCTTCACTTTGTAAGACAAACTTCAACATTTTTTCAAAATTTTCATTGCTCATTTAATTTTCTCCTTGTTTAACTAAAATACAGGTACAAACATATAGTCTGCAAAAACAAGGCAAAATGAATTTTAGTTATTCTTCTTTTAAAGTATTCAGGTATTCTCTCAGAATTAAAGCTCTTTGTTTCACAATTTCTGTTCTCCAGCCTTCACGGAAATTCAGATACATTGTTCCCTGTTTATATGAAATTACAGAGTTTATCAGTTCATAATCTTTATTTTTGTAGTTTTCCCATGAGCTTTGCGAAAGTTGTAATTTTTTATAATCTTCGGAACTTAAAAACTTTTTTAATTCGGCTAGGTTGTTTTGTATATCTTTTTCCCAAGACTGTTGAGCAATTTGGCTGCATCTGTTCATTTCATTAGTGTTGCCTGTTTTCGAAATACAATCTCTTTCAGCTTTGTCTATAGGGTCTAAATCTTCGCTTGTGCTTTCCTGACTATTCTTGGTTAAAGATGGTTTGACTGTTTCTGATGCAGTACTTCCGCTTATCACCATTGTTGAAAGTAAAACTATAAAAATACCTGTAACTAATTTTTGCATAAATTCATTTTACCTTAAAAAGTTTTTTTGTGAAAGTTCACATAATTCACCACCTTTCGTTTTTATTGCAAAATTAAGGTACTTTTGTACCCTTCTGATTGCTAATTATATTTCGGTATTTTGAGCGGTGATAAACTATTATATCATCCGGTTTATGATTTCGTCAAGAAAGTTTATGCTGCAATTTCGGACTTTTATGAGAAAATATCTTAAGAAAAAAAAGAATTAGGGAAGAAATATGGTAAAAAATATAACTGAATTAACGCAAGAATTGGAGCAATTAAAAACAGAACTGGAAAATTTGAACTCAATTATTGAAAATGACGGCAGGTTGTATGAAAATTTACGAATAATCAAATGTTTGAAAATGAGAATTGTTGAGTTGCAAGCAAAGTTGAAGCTTTATACCCGCAGGTGTAAACATTTATAAATCTTACGATATGTAATTTCTAAAAATAAGAGATTGGGTAATTTTTACAACCCAACCCTCTT
>ULQP01043688.1_pt1 | contig 12749 bp, 10 predicted proteins | sample 1954571 | NCBI WGS metagenome assembly ULQP01 (sample SAMEA4835657, study PRJEB28245) | human gut metagenome | biome: gut microbiome; material: fecal sample | place: Denmark | collected 2008 | reverse complement strand
ACCGTGCAGCCCGTGCCCGCCGCCGTGTTTTCCGCCTGACCGATTTGGAGGTTGTCAAAGGATGTAATGGGGATTTCTTTCATGGGAGTGTCCTTTCCGCGAATGCCGCTTCACCGTATTATAGACCATTGTACACCACCCGCGCCCCCCGCGCAACAAAAAATCCCGCCAGGCGTCAGGCCAAGGCGGGATGGCAGGGTTAGGGGTTGCTCAAGCTCGAGGGTGTAGGAACTTTTTGCCCGTTTTCCTATTGCTATATCGTCTATTTTTAGGATTCTTTTGAGTATAGTTTGTGGATTTTTAGAATTTTTCTCACGAACGGAGTCAATGGGGAGTCAGTATCTATTAATGTACTAAAGTTTTCCGTTGCTTTTCCAGGTAAACATTATGCCCCCTTCATTTTTTTATCATATCTGCCACATTTAATGGAACCACCAGCACCTGAGTCCCATCCGATGTCTTTCCAGTTTGGAATATTATTTTCCAAAAATCATATTTATTTTTACCTCCGAAAATTGTTGCCGCCATAGATCGATCTTTCCAAACGGGAAGATTTTTTAAATTGATAATAAATGTCCTAATGTTTTCCCAAAGTTGATCTGGAATACGTTGCTGGAACAAATTATCTTCGTTATACATCGTTCCTGCAAATGCAAAGTGATTTTTTATTAGTAACCGGAGATACTGAACCCAGTTATACATTATCTCCTCCTTGCAGAGGCGATAAGCAATCAAATGATCATCTGTAATTGAACTATCACGCCCATCAGAAATATTGTTTTCAATGCGATAAGTACCGATTTCTGTATCATATTTTCCAATAAGAATTTCTTCTGCAAGAATATTGCAAAGCTTGATGAGTTGATCTTTTTCAAGCACTCTAGGATTCATGCCCTCATCAACTCTATAGTTAATAGGTGTTTGTAAAATCGTCTTGGGATTCACAAAAGTTGCAAGAAATGTTTTTTCAAATGTACTGTACGATAGCGGAAGGGCATTTCCTCGTCCCTCAAAATTAATATACGATTGCAATTTATTATCCGGGCTTCTTGTAATTGCGTTTTTCTGACTATTAATAATATAGAGTTTAATATTTCCACGCTCACCCTTAAAGTAATCAACAAGATTTTGTTCGGAGAAAGAGAAATCATCCTCATCAAGAAAATGATCTTGCTGATACTTGCGGAGTCTCTCGCTATAGAGCGTATCATGAAGTTGTCGAACAATCGCTTTATCGAACGCAATTTGTTTAAGCTTGCTACCAGCATTCGTATTAGTTTCAATAAGACGATCAAGGTCTGGATTAATAAACAGCCTTACTACAATGGATTTTACACCAAGAACAATTTGTGCAACCGCTTTATGCTGACCATCGAAAATTTTGATTTTTTCGTCTTCAATTCTTGCAAGACTCAAATGCAACTGTGGATTTGACTTATAGAATTCTTTAATTAGCAGCCGTATACTACTATTTATTCCTCTAGGATTCACTACTTCATCGTGATACAAATAAGCAAGCGGCACATTGATAAACGCCGTCTTTTCTCCCGATAGTACATCTGTAAATACTTCGCTTTTACGAATTACGGTATCCCCATTATCATCAAAGGAATATACGATTTGATTTTCCTCAATCTTGTACTTAAATAGATATTTCGAGCCCCCATTAGCAAGAAGCACATGTTTCAAAGACGGCGTTTCATGAGATTGCTCAGCAACATTTATGATTTTTTCTAATGCATATAATCTTTTAGCAACTTCCAAATCCGCATCCTGCTTAGATTTGTTGCAATGCTCATGAGTAATTGCAAAATTGACAGGTTCATCCTTTCCACCGTTTGCCAAAGGCTTAATATGATCAATATTGGTAGTCTGGATATCAAGATCAATTTCTTCTCCACAAATAAAACATTTATGGTTTTGAATGTTCCATAGTTGTTTTACCAATGCATTTCGTTCATCTTGTGACAACCCGTCAAGGTACTTAGAATTTCCCATAAAGCGGCATCCTTTCTGTTTCTCATTTTAGCTTCATATTCAGCCTTTTCAATTTATACATCATTCATCTTGAAGATTCAAAATGTCGCCCAAGCAAATATACGTTTGGATTATACATCTCACAGCATCTTGCCTCGTTACATCATGATGAACACCTTTACATTGCAAATCGGATAAATTGTCAATCCAATCTATCAAGTAAAGCACATTACTTCCCACCATTGTCTTTGATGGACTTTTATCTTCCAGTTTTTCAATTACAGCAGAAAGTTTATTCTTGTAGTGATCTTTGCTAATATCAATCTGCTTTGCATCATTGAGCAAATCATTTGTAGGGGTGTATCCGTCCAGCAAATTCAGTTCTTGTTTCATAGCATCCTCCACATAAGAACGTCTGATTTTATAATACCTTATTCAAATCCAAACTGCAACAAAATTATTTGTAGACCAGTTCAGTCGTTACACCTTCCTCCGCGCGGTTGCGGATGTTGTTCATACGACATCTCCATTCAAGCTGATCCTGCCGTTTCAGTTCCTTGGTGATTTCCTCGGTTTGATGCATCTGTTCCTCGGTCAAAATCAGGGCATCGCGCACCTAACGATCAAATTCTGCCAAGTAGCTGTGCAGCTTATTTTCTTTCAGTAGACCTTGGTACAGCTGCGAGCGGTGCTGTTTGATAAATGCAAGGCGGATATTTGCCCAGCGGCCCAAATCGTTATGTGTTATGTTGTACTCCCTATCTTTCATCGCGTTCTTGTTCACGAGATTGTTCTTTTACAGAGTCAATACCGTACTGCCGCAAAAGGTTCGTCAAGCCTTTTTGCTCACGCTTTAGCATAAGATTCCAAAAGGACAGCTGCCAATAAATCAACAGAAAAAACATCTCAAGATTTCCCTATTGCTCAACTCCTAAAAGGTATTTTTTCTACCAACCACTAACTAACGGGAGTCAAAACGAAGTCAGCAAAAAGAAAGAGCCTGTACGTTGAACGTATTATCGTTCAATATACAGGCTCTATTTAGGTTTCGCGATTATTCAAACTCGGTAAGTTCAGATTCTTACTAAACAAATTTGTTTAGTGCATCTATCCTTGGATGTTCACTTTTCCATGAGATTGATGTGGTAGATGTGGCTTGCTGATTTTTTAGTATCAGGATAGTATCACACGGAGCAATAACCTCTGACTGTATTATAGCGTGTTTCAGCTCTTGATGCAACTACCTATTATGCGTCCCACTTTACCTGAACATTCGTCTCAAACTTTGCAATGTTCTGCGCAAATGCAAAGGTTCACCTTCGAGAGCTGAATTTTCTTTGAAGGAAGGATTTTTCAAGTTTAGCAATATTACAATTCGTGTACGACCTCCTGATCTAGAACGAGCTTACGTTCTTTCCAGTCGGGCATATAGTTGGAGAGAAAGGCATAGAACTGCTTGCTGTGGTTCGGATATAGAAAATGCACCAGTTCATGCAGGACCACATAATCAATATAGGGCGTTCTGGCCTTGATCAGATAGAAGTTAAAGGTTATCACATGTCGTGCAACGCTGCAACTTCCCCACAGTGTCTTCATCTTCCGGATCGATAATTCAGGCATTGCAACACCATATTTTTCTACGATGGGATACCAAACATGCACACGTTCCTGCAGGATCTCTTTCGCCTGCCTGCGCCACCATGCCTCAAACAACTGCTTTACATGCGCCTGATCCTCGGGTAACTTACAGCAGATACGAATCTTCTTTCCCTCTGCATATACACATTCCTTTTCGCACTGTGACAATGCAAAGATCATATCTTCGCCCAGCATCCGGATAGAATATCCGTTCCGAATCTCTTTGGTTGCGGCATAGCCGACAGTTTTTTGGAAAGATTGCAATTTCAACTCGATCCAGCCGCTCTTTTCCATAAGGAACGATTCCGCCCATGCGTCGGGGGCGGATTGCGGCAGCGATAGCACAATTTTCTGATTCGGATAGACCTTCAGGCGGCAGGTCTTCATTTTTTTTCGATCAAGGTTGACCGTCACTGCACTTCCGAATGTTGGCAGTGTTATGCAGATGGTTTCCATTGTCAATAGCCTTTCTTTGCAATCATCATGATCTCGTCAATGATGATGTCGATTGTATCCAAGGGCCAGTCCAGCTTTTGATCTTCCATGTAGTCAAACAGCAAATCGTCCAATGCCTTTTTCATGTTCCTGTGGACGATCACATTGTCCCGCCAGTCGCGTTTCGCATGGCCCACAATGATTGCTTTGATGTCCAGCGCAAGCTTACCCAACGATTCGGAGGGCTCTGCCTCCTGCCCGTCCAGAGATTTTTTGATTCCGGCACACACTGCACCGTAAAACGATTTTGCATCACCATCATCCACGATGTTTTCCGGGTATTCCACCGAGCTGCGGCCAGTCCGGTAATCCTCAGCCATTCTTTCCATCGCTGATAGGTATTTTTCACCGTTCCTTTCCTCCTGATAATCCTGAAGCGTCTTGTTAATCCGCTCCATAAAGGTCATATAACGAATGGGGTCCACATATCTCTGGCTCTCCAGGACCTCGACCTGACGGGTCTGGATGGCTTCGGCTTTTGCTTCGTCAGATCCAAGTCTGGCCAGCTGTTCCTGCATTTTTTCCTTATTGGTAATATCCAGCGGCTCAATCAGGATCTTTGCATCTTCCGCATGAACATAGGTGTTGAGTAGTTGACGAATGCCGTCTTCATATCTTGAAAAATCCACACTGTCATTGAAACGGAGCGTCACGCTGTCTTTCAGTTTTTTGAAGAACAGGTAATCTTTGCGATACATTTCAGCTCGCTCAAAACCGACCTGTTCAAACAGCTCATAGCTGGAATACAAAAAGTCCACCATCTTGGCAAAAGCAGACAGCTTTTCGTAAAAATCTCTACGGAGATCATACTCCCGTAGCCGTTCCTGCCAGACATTCGCACTGGTTTCGTTCCGGTCAATCCCGTCAAAGATGTCCCACAGTTCCTGATACAGTGCTTCAAGTTTTGTCTTTTCGTCGTTGATCGTTGCAATGGCCGATTGGATCTCTGTGCGGTCGAACAGATTCATGCCGGACTGCTCGTCACTATAAAGATCTAGTGCTGAGTTCAGTTTTTTGAAAATGCCGATGTAATCCACGACCAGACCAAAATCCTTGTCCGTATAAACGCGATTGACACGTGCAATGGCCTGCAAAAGGGTATGGTCCTGCAATTTTTTATCCACATACAGCACAGCGGCAATGGGAGCATCAAATCCGGTAAGGAGTTTGTCCTTTACAATCAGCAGATCCACGTCACCGTCTGGGTCTGTGAAGCGTCCTGTCACCGAATCTTCATAGGCATCATAATTATTTTTGAAAAGTGGATCGACCTCTTTGCGAAAGAACTCTGCAATGGTCTTCAAAGACTGCGGCGTATTAGTTTCATCATCGCCTTCTTTTGCAGAATTGGGTGTAATAACTACCGCCGGCGTGATTCCTCCAAGACCCCGGAGTTTGTAGAACAGCTGGACCGCCTCTGCGCGAGATGAGCATGTCAGCATCGCTTTGAATCCCTTGGGCCGCACATAATGGACAAAATGCTCGTGCAGATCGAACGCGATCATGTTCAGGCGCTGTTCTGTCTGTGCCAGCGTAACAAAACGGCTGTATTTGACTTCCAGATCCTTCCGGGCATCTTCGGTCAGCCCCACCGTGATGTGCTTCAGATGTTCATTGATCTGCTGGCTCGTGACCTCTTGCGGAATCACACGACCTTCGTACACGATGGGCACTGTAACTTTATCATCGATAGCATCCTGCAGGGTATATTTGTCAATCAGGGGGCCAAACTTGGCATAGGTGTCCTTTGCCGGGACAATCTTCCGACTCGTATCCTTCGGCTGCTTCTGGATCAGTGGTGTGCCAGTAAAGGCAATCTTGACAGCATTCGGGAGCACCTTGTTCATGTAGAGATTAAGTTTTCCATACTGCGTTCTGTGTCCCTCATCGATGAACAGAAACAGATTCTTGCTATCATTGCAGTATTCCTGCTTGACTGCTGCTTCAAACTTGTTCACCAGTGCTGTAATGACCGTATTGCTGTTGTCCTGCAAAAGTTCGATCAGCCCCTTGCCGGTTTTGGCTCGGTGGGGACTCATCTGGGTATGGATAAAGTTATCTCGGATCTGCTTATCCAGATTGACACGGTCCGTAACCATGATAAAGCGCGGTTCCCGGATCTGGCTTTCGGGTTTCATGCTCTCCCGGGTGATCATCTTTGTCAACATAATCATCGTGATCGTTTTGCCGCTGCCCTGCGTATGCCAGACAACACCGTTTCTGGTGTGCGCATTGTCTCTCAGCAAAATGCGATCCATGCACTTTTTAACCGCAAAATACTGCTTATATCTACAGATCTTTTTCACATTGTTATCGTAGATGATAAAGTTGCGGATCAGGTCCAGCAGCCGCTCCGGATGCAGCAACGATACCAGCGCACGGTCCTGTTCCCGGATCTGTCCATCCGGTGAACATTTTCTGCACCAGTCATTCAGCCAATCCTTGTTATCCTCATGCCAGGACACAAAATATTTTGCCGGTGTACCGCAGGTGCCATACAACACCTTATCCGGGTTCATTGCCATAACAAGCTGTGCATAGCGGAACAGATGCGGGATATAGTCCTCGCCCCAGTTCCGGATATTCTGCATCACGCCTTCCATAACATCCACGCTGGATTTTTTACATTCGATTACGACCAGCGGGATGCCGTTTACCAGCACAACAAGATCCGGACGGGCAAATCTCCCGTTCGGACGTTCCACCTCGAACTCGTCGGTCACCTGAAACGTGTTGTTCTCCGGGTGTTCAAAGTCGACATAACGGATATCAAACGACTGCCGGGTGCCATCCGGGAGTTCTTCCTCCATGCTCTTGCCGGAGCAGATCAGCTCGTAGATTTCCTTATTTGCGGCATAAAGCCCTGCTGCGCTGTGCTGATCCACCGCTTGCATCGCTCTGGCAATGGCTCCCCCAGAAAAGTACCTTGTCTCACTGCCAAACTGATAGGTCTGTCCGCTCAGAAACGCCTGCAGTTCTTCCGTAAACAGCACTGCTTTCCGGGAGCCGCGCTTCCGTTCCGCCTCGCTGCGGGGCACAACGGTATAGCCCAATCGTTCAATTACTTTCAGTGCCCGATCCTGTGACTCGGGGCGTTCGTTAAAAATCGTGTGGTCCGGCATATCATTTTCCTCTGTCCTGCTGCCTGCAGGAAACTCCGCTAGCTGTTTTTGTTGTTATCCTTGTACCCGGACAATCCCTGTCAGCAGCAGTTTTGCCAATGTTTTTTTGTAGGTTTTCGTCTCCTCCAGCTCACGTTGATGAAGGGTGATAAGGTGGTCGAGGTTGAAAAAATATGTGCCTAATTTTTCTTGTTCATCCACTGATGGTATTAAAATCGGCATCATTTGTGACGGCTTCAAGGTAAAATGTTTCATAGTTCCACCAGCTGATGCAGTATCAATATATGATTTTGCATGAGTGGTTTCAAAATATATTTTCAAGTATTGACCTACTAACTTACTTGATTCAGAAGTGCATGCATATAAAACAGCTCCACCCTGCACATAAATCGGATTTTCATCAGCAATTAAAAGACATTTTCCAATTTCACCACCACCGTTAAAAAGAACATCATCCTTGGTTGGTGCGCCTGTTCTATTTTTATAAAATTCATACCTTTCCTGAGAGATAAAGAGCACACCATCTATATTCTCATTTGTAACATCACTGGCTCTAATATATGGAACCCCTGATTCCGTCCATTCTGAATTGGGAATTCGTGCACTATCTTTTATCTCACAAACATCCCCCAACTTACGCTGTTCCCAAGCACCAGTAAATCCCGGAAAGCGAATTTCCGGCGTATCGCAGCCTTTTGCAGGGAACATTTTCCGCAGGAATTCTTTTTTCAGTTGTTTCAGCTCATCAAGTTTCTGCTCTTTCAGCTCGATCACATGGTCGCATTGTGTAAGGATCTCTGTGATGCGTTCCTGTTCTGCCAACGGAGGGCAATGAACATACATATCTCCAAAATCTTCGTATCCGATTTGTTTTCCATCTCGAATGCCGTATACTGCACCATTCAATCGTTTGATAAACATGTCCGTCTTAAAATAATTCCGATAGAATCCTGTTGAAATATCCTTTATAGGTTTTAAAACAGTATATGCAGGGCTGATGATGCCAGTATATTCCGAGTATTCAATTCCGCCTTGGAAGGAACGCAAACTAATAACAAAATCTCCTTTAGAAACCTTCTTATATCCCTTTACACCTTCATCTGAACACTGAATGTCAATTCCAATTTGACTTCTTGGCACAATTCCTCGTTCTTGTGTAGCTGCCAGTATTTCCAAGTCTCCATCGTGCTTTTTATCCGTATGTTTCTTAAAGAGTCTTTTGGCCTGAATCGTACCATCCCAATCCACAGGCATAATTCCTGCTTTGGTGCGCTTATAGCCTTCTGGGAGTTTTCCTTCTTTTATCGCTTTGATCCGCGACTCAATCAAATCGGTCATCGTGTGACCTCCTTATTCTTTGCGTTGTTCCAGCCCCAGCTCTTTCAGGTACGCATCCATTTTTGCTTCTGCCTCGGCAATCTCCTGTTTCAGGCGGGCGATATTTGCCTGTACAGCAGCGATATCCACGACCTCTTCCTCTTCAAAGGTGTCCACATAGCGCGGGATGTTCAGGTTGTATTCGTTTTCCTGAATTTCCTCCCGCGTTGCCACATGCACAAATCCGGGCTGCTCTGTACGGCTGTGATAAGCGTCTACAATAGCGTCGATATGCTCCTGCCCCAGTTCATTCTGGTTCGTTGCCTTGATATAACGCGGGTTGCCTGCCTCATCCGTTTTGCTGGCATCAATGAACAGGACATCCGTGGTAGGACGGTTCTTTTTGAACACAAGGATGCACGCCGGGATGGACGTACCATAGAACAAGTTCTCCGGGAGGCCGATCACAGTATCCAGCAGATTTTCTTCTACCACCCGCTGGCGGATTCTGCCCTCTGCCGCGCCACGGAACAGTACGCCATGCGGTGCGACCGCCGCGATCCGGCCGTTTACGGACAGGCTGGCGATCATGTGGAGCAGGAATGCCCAGTCGCCCTTACTTGCAGGCGGCACGCCCCAGTCAAACCGATGGAATTTGTCCAGGGATGCCTCCATCTTGAACTCTTTTTTACCCTTTCCAGAGGATTCGCCGCCGGGGTTGAAGCCGGATGCCCATTTGTCCTTAGAGAACGGCATATTGGCAACGATGGCATCGAACAGCAGCAGATTTCCGTCTGCATCCAGAAACACCGGATTAGCAAGGGTGTCGCCCCAGCCGATCTTCGCATCCCGAATTTCGTGGATGTACATATTCATCTTTGCCATGGCGACTGAAGAACCGTTGACCTCCTGCCCATAGATAGATACTTCCTTGCTGTTCTGCTTTTTTGCGGCTTTGATCAGCAGGGAGCCAGATCCGCAGGTAGGGTCGTAGACACGTTCCCCGGGCTGCACGTCCACGATGCGTGCCATGATCTCAGAAACTGCCGCAGGAGTATAGAAAGACCCTGCCTTCTTGCCCGCCATGCTTGCAAACTGGCCAATCATATACTCATACGCATCGCCAATCACATCTGCAGGCACCTGCCCTTCCTTGACTTCGATCGCAGACGGCCGAAGATCCAGCGGTTCAAAATCCTCCAGCAGATCCCGGAGGATGGCATTTTTATGTTCCCGGGTACCAAGCGCATTTTCACTGTTGTAATCCACTGCGCTCAGCACACCGGCAAGCTGCTGATTGTTATCCGCCTCGATCTGCCGCATCGCCGCATTCATCAGCTGCCCGATATTGTCAGCAAAGCGTTGCTGATACAGATCATAGAATGAGCACCCCTCTGCGACCATGAACGGCAGATATTTTTTCTGGCGTTCCAGACGGATACCGGAGTATTGTTTGCTCAGTTCTTCCACTGCGTCGGTATACGAATCGCTCAGGTATTTGACAAACATCATCGGCAGAACGTAATCCTTATAGTTTGCGGCGTCAATGGTATCCCGCAGTGTGTCTGCGCCGCGCATCAAAGCGCTTTCAATATCTTTTTTCGTCGTCATCTCAACGTTCCTCCCATGATCTTCCTGATTGCAATTTCAGTCAGCTGCCGTTCCTGCTCCATCAGTTTCAGGTACATTCGCTCCTTTTTGCGGCAAAGCGTATCCATCTCAACGACCCGCCTCTGCGTCTCCTTATCAGGAACTTCAATCTGCAGTTCCATAATGGTACCAAGTTTTACCACTCGTTGGGTAGTTCCGCTCTCGATTCTCCGAATTTTCTCCTGAATTTCTTTTTGTGAAAGTGAGATCTTCAAAAATTCTGGCAACAGAATTGTGCAGTCCTTCACCTTCAGGATGGCAAGCTGCGATGGAACAAGCAGCTTTTCCTGCCCTTTTTCAATCACTACGGGGCACAGCGGTGAAAAGAGTCGTATCACAACATCTCCAGGGGACGCAAACCAAGCATGGCTCAGTGTCTCACTGGCGCAAAAGTCCTCCAGAGCGCTGCTGTCGATTTCTCCATCCTCTGTCAATGCACGGAGCGTCAGCCTTTTGTACGGACAGCCACCGTTTCCGGACGCCTTAGTTTCCTTCCTGCTCAGTACTAGACCGCCCTGGGCTTTTACAAGTTCCGAGATCTGCATCATCATAACTTAACATTTCCCTCCTCGCAAAAAATGGCCCGCCCGTATACGGGGCGGGCCATTCCTGCCGTCAAGAGTGGTGACTTTCCGGGCAGCAGAAGCAACAACCGTCTACCTGACGATAATACTTCCGGGCAGCATTAACAGCCTCCCGCGAGGTACTGAAACAGCCTAAGTAGACCCTGTTCTCCGCACTCGGCAACCAACTACAGTCCGAGCGGTGAACCTCATGGTCACCGTTCGGCTGAGCGTTGCTGTTCACATAAAAATACATGGACATGCACTCGTCCTCCTTCTTTGAGATAGTACAAGCCCACGTTGACAAAAGCCCAGAAATCTGGTATCATAATAATGCGTCTATTATGATCGTACGTGGGAAGTCCTCAGATACAGCTGGAACTGTCATCTGGGGGCTTTCTTCTTGTCCGCTCATATAATACCATACCAGCCCCAGGCCTGTCAATGCTTTTTGAAAAAATTCTTTCGCAATATCAAAATATGACATCAAAATTAAATGTGCCAAGGTGCTACTCCACCCAATGTTACTCTGACAGGCCCGTTCCGACATCTGATTGGCACGAGCCTGTTTGGTGCAATGGCACACTTCGTTTATTGTGTGACTTTGAGTGTGCAGGAAATTGCCGTCAAAGCGATATCATACCCTGTCGATAAAAACTCAATCTCAGCGAGCCACCAAGCGCTCCACCAACGTGTGATCACATTCAAACAGATAGAGCAGCCGTTGTGCAGCACCAGACGGTGCATTTTTTCCGGCCTCCCACGACTCAACTGTTCTCGGAGAAACACCAAGCGCCGTTGCAAGTCCTCTCTGGGAAAGTTTGAGTTCCTTGCGCGTCCGGGCCACATCATCTGCCTTATATGCAGGAATCGGCGTTTCCCGCACCACTGTACGGCAACGGCTTTTATCGCCCTTTGTGTAGTCAACGGCCTGCTCAAGACTTTCCTTCAAAGCGTCAAAGTAATCGAAGTTTTCCATAAGTCAAGCCTCCTTTATGGTTTCAATCAAATTACGAATAATTTTCTTCTGTGCAGGGTTCATGTCCGTCTGCACATTTTTGGGATAAGCAAGGAGCAAGAAAATTTGCTCCTTCACCACAACATCCACATAAATCACGCGCCCACCGCCAGACTTTCCTCGTCCGGTCAATGGAATCCGGATTTTACGTGCTCCTGCCAAGTCAGGAATCACATCTCCAGCATCCGGGTTTTCGAGCAGAACATTCTGAAGTTCCCGCAATTTTTCATCGTCAAGCCCCATATGTTCCCATGACTTTTCAAATCCGGCGGTCATTACAAATAGTCTTTTCACCTGCGATTCCCCTCTCCTACCTTTATTATATACTATTCAATCGTAGTTATCAACACTTTTTTAAAACGACACGTGCAAAAAAGACGGTTCTTTTTCTCTGTATCGTCCATTTCTCATGTTTCCGTTTTGGCCAAGCACTTGTAGGTCTGGCAAAACAGATCCAAATTCGCACCCTTGATAGTAAAATTCCAATTATATTCTCATTCATATCTTAAAAAGAAATAAGATATTATATTGCATTTTTTGCCAAAATAGTGTACGCTCATCCCATCTCGTCCACTATCTGCATCTCAGACGGTGTTTCGTATCAGTAAGCAATCTATGGTTTTGGAGGGAAACAAATGAAAGTGAAAAAAACCAAGCTGCCTGAAAACCTGTATCACTACACCGACCCCATTAAGTATCGGATGATTCTTGCAACTGGGAAATTGCTTCTGACACCTTCCAATCTGAAATATGACAACGCCACACTCCATGACGAACCACTCTTTTTTAATGGGCAGAAAATTGGTTATAAATCCGTTGACAAATATGAAAACTATCACCCTGTCGTCTGGATGACTGCCAATGACCATGCTGGTGCCAAAAATACCGGCCTATCCAACGACAAAATCATGTGCCGCATTACCATCAAGACCAATGGTAAAATCTGGCGGTATCTGCCTTGGCGCACTT
>ULQP01061557.1_pt1 | contig 12824 bp, 9 predicted proteins | sample 1954571 | NCBI WGS metagenome assembly ULQP01 (sample SAMEA4835657, study PRJEB28245) | human gut metagenome | biome: gut microbiome; material: fecal sample | place: Denmark | collected 2008 | reverse complement strand
TTTTCCAACTCCGCCGTATAGTCCGCCTGCTCCTGTGCGGCCTTCTGTGCTGCTTTTTCTTCTTCTCTGTAAAGCTGCTCAACCTCTTTTTGAATCTCGGCCATATCGCCGTTTTTCCAATCCTCAAATGTCCTGCGGCTTTGTGTTTCCAGCGCAAGAAGCTCCTGCTGCTTGCGCTTTATTCCACCGCCCTGTTCCTTGCACTCTGCGAGGACACTTTTCAAGCCTATTTCACAATCGAGAATTTCGTCCTCTTTCACCGGTCTGCGGCACTGCGGGCAAATGATGCCGGGCTTGAGTGCGGTCAGAAAAGCCGCCATCTGGTGATATCGGCTCCTCATAAAGGCCAGCGCTTTCTCTTGTACTGCAATCTCCTGTGAGAATTTGCTCTCGAATGTTCTTCTCTCGGCTTCCGATAGCCTTGTGCGAAGCTCCGCTTCCCGGGCCCGATAGACAGTTGGATCAAATGCCAAAGGCTTTTCATTGAGCATCTCATCGTACCGCATGGTCAAGGAAGCGAGTTCCAGGCGCAGTGCGCCTTCGTCAATGCCGGTTTTCTGTTTGGCTTCCAGCCCGGCAATCTGCTCTGAAAGAGCTTTGATCTCCATTTGAAGCGCCTGGATACGGTCTTGGCGCTCCTGATTTTGCTGTGCCAGCAGGTCGGATTGGCCATCCAGCGCCAGCATGGCGTCCGCAATCTCGCGCTGTTCTGCGCGCAGATTGGACAGAGCCGCCTCCGGAGACAGGAAAGAGTAGCCCTCCAGCACTTTCTGCGAGTCCCCGTTCAGCCTTTGAAGGACTTCCTCCTGTTTCACAGGAGAAAGGTTTCGCTCCAGAAGTCCCCGGCCTTTTTCTGCTAAAATCTCAACAAAATAAAGCGGATTGACGAGCGAAAGAAATTCATCCGCATCGCCAAACATGGCATTGAGATCCTTTTGGCGTATGACGCTGCCATCCAGCGCCGCATCCACTTTGTCATTGATGCGCTGCCGGGAAAGGACATGACGGATTCCCGAGGCATCCACATATTCGAGTTCTACAGCAATGCGCTTTTCCCGCTCCTTATCGTTGTAAAAGCGGTCGAGCAGATGTCCGCCGAAAAAGCCCTGCCCGATCATGGCCCAGGCGATCGCGTCCGCGATGGTCGTTTTACCGGTATGATTCCCGCCGCTGATCATCGTCAGATCGCCAAAGTGATACTCGGTTTCTTCCACATGTGATTTGAAGCGCGAAATTTTTAAGCGTGTGATCTTGAAATAAGCGACCTTATCCACTTGGCTGCCTCCCTTGTATCAGTTTACGCAGCGGATGCCACGCGGTAACTTTCCAGTGTGTTGAACCGTCGGTTTGGATCATCCTTGCCCGGACGCTGGCTGACTCTGAGATTGGTCAGTACAGTGCCGGCGCGCAGTGCGTCATCCGGTTTGTCACAGAAGACCGTAAATACGTCTCCGTTTTCACACTCGATATCCATGATTGTCATGATGCCGCTCTTAAAGCGGTGCGGGACAGCTTTTCGGATCGTGTAGCGCGGTGTATCAGCAATGCTGATCTTGGGTTTTGCGGAACCGTTGGTCGTCGCCCGATTCCCGGATGAGGTATTGCTTTGTGGAGAAGTCTCGGACCTTTGCCGCTCCTGCTGCGGAGGATTGGAACGATTTCCCGGCATAGGACCTTTAAGTTTTGCAATGAAATCGTCGTGGAACTGATTCAGCCCCGGCATCTCCTTTTTGGCAATGACGGCTGTTTTTCCAAAGAACTCCACATCGACCCACGGTGTTCCCAGCTTGTATAGATAGCGGCCGATGCCCCACTGTGAAGCAGCCCGCTTCATGGCGTCTGAAAGGCCGCCCTTGACCGGTTCGTAATCCGTATTTTCTGCACCGTCTGTTTTTTCCAGCCACTCGTGCCGTTCGTCATCAAAAATTTGGATGGTGCACAGTTGGGAAGGGATCGGGTTTCCGTCGCGGTCCGTGACGGTATGCCACTGGCGGAAGACGGGTTTCCAGTTCTGTGCCCCGACAACGGCATCCAGCCGGTTTTGAATCGCACGGGCGGTAACATATGCGACCGCAAGGCCGCGGGACTTGTCTTTGCTCACTGTCTGGATCTTCCACTCCACATCCTCGTGAGAGAAAGGCTCCGAAAGCTCCTGGTGAATTTGTTCCCAGGATTTTTTCATAAAACATTCGCCTCCTTACCTGTGTTGGGGATCTATAAAGTCGGCAAGCGTCCTGCCGTCTGGAATCAGGATATCGGATTCATAATAGTCCGGTGTTTTGTCTTTCAGGTGCTCCAGAAGCTGACGCATGGAACAGCCTGGCTTGTTGTGTGTGGAATCAAACCAATCGTCGTTGTTGGGCAGCTCCAGCAGGAAACGCGGCAGGCTGTTTAAGCCGTGCGGAGATGAAACTTTGGGAAGTATGTTGCTGCCAACGCAAAGCCGCCCGTTCGCAGCACAAACGTTTGAGAACGGATAATAAAACATCCTTGAATCCGGGCGGAGCCTTTCTCGTTCGGCGACGCCGATCCGCACCGACTGCACCCGCTGTCCTTCAAAAAATGAAAACTGGAAAATCAGATGGGGCAGTGGGAAATGTTCATAACGCGTATTGAAATAAGTAATGTCGGCATATTCATCTGAGGATTCCACGGTCATCGTGATTTGGTGATTTGAGCTTTCGCAATAGCTGATCGTCCCCGGCGGCAGCAGACCGGAGCATGCTGTCGGCGCCGGAGTGGATTCCTGAATCGCCTTGACAAAAGCGGAAAACTCTATTGTCTTTCTTCCAACCTGCGGCCCATCCATCCACGAGCAATCCACATAGGGACTTTTTGGGGACAGCGTAAAGGTAACCCGATCGCCAGTCATGCAGCTTCCTCCCGTATTGTCATATCCGAATCCGTTCGCCGTGTCATGGCAAGGGTGTTTTTCAACCGGGCCGCCTCGTCCCGATAGAAACGCATGACGTCGATCATCGCCATATTAAAATCTTCGAATTCGTAAAAATCTCCCGTAAAGCGGACGGCGATACCGCTGGCATATTCGCGGTTTACTTTCGTCTGCAGCGTATAATCAAATGTATAGGCATTTCCCAGCTGCGAATAGACAAACCGCTTCGCCCGCGCGAAAAATGGTTCTTCGTGCAGCTTCACACGAAGCAGCTTTGCATGAACACGGCAAAGTCTGTAAAACTCCATCATGTGCTTGCTGGAATAATAGCAGCCATAGGTAAAGCATTCGCTGTTGTCCCCGTAGTCATGTGGACTTATAAGATCACAGTAACACGCCAGTGCGCTTTCGGCTGCTTCATAGGTATCGTCCATGCTGCACTCCAGATGGCGCATAGAGTTCACATTTTCCGGGGCGGCTTCGTATGCCAGGCATGCAAACTGCAGGCATGTGATGCTGTATGGCAACTCATCTAACGTATTTTCTTCAATTTCAAACATTGTTTCCACCCACTTACAAAAACGGCACAAGAGCTTTCGCAGCGCTGGGAACCGATATGGCTTTCTCAGCGGTACATTGTATCCTTTGAAGCATATCAGCCAGCTGCTCCACACCGTCTTGAAGATCGTCAATATCGCTTTCATCAAATTGAGAGAAATCCAGATCGCCGATGGAAACGGACTTTCCCCGTAAAAGCGGAATGAGAAAGTAATCACGCAGATGCGGACTGATCTCGGTAAAAAAGTCTTCTGCCTCGCAGGATGCAAGCGCATTGACGTTTTTTTGCAAGATAGAATAATCAAGTTCTGACTTCATACAATCACGCTCCAAAAGGCACGGCATTCAAGACAGGCTTTTAATCCCGTGCGGTGTTAAGATGTTGATTCTAAGATGATTGCTTTTTTTGTTGTGCTGATATATCATTTGGGAAGCATTTGGATCCTGCTGTGGCGCTGAAGTTACTGTGATCGTTTCCTCTGGCTGCATATAACCCTTGATCACATGCGGCGCCTCGCCTCCGGCATAGCCATTGACCATGCCGGAACCGGCGATCAGACCGACCTGCCCTACCTTGAGCGGCAGAAGAGGCTGCTTGTCCATCCGGTCTAACACATTCTCCTCCCGGTACAGTTTTTTGCACAGCGCAGAGGACTCCAGCTGTCTGGCCAATTCCACTTCGTTGAAAACAGAACCATAAAATATCTGGACTTTCGCCGTGGCCGGAGGCAGTGCATAGCTTTCAGGGGGGAGTTCATCAAGTGTAGGGATTTGCTCCAATATTTCCACACGGCTCAAAAAGGCAGGAGCCAGCCTGGAACCATCTTTCCTGGGAATCCGGCATCCCAGCACGGCAATCTGATGAAACTTTGTGAACTCTTTGCCACAAAAGCGGTACACGGACAGTTTTTCGAAGTTATCACATAGTACACGGGCGATATCCGGAGTCAGGCGGTAATATGGAATGATGTAAATCAAAACTCCATGTTCCGCTAAATGTGGTATCGTCTCAATGAGAAAACGGCGTTCCTCCCGGGTCCGTGTACCGTTGGCTCCTATCGTTGAAAGATACGGCGGATTCAGGTAAAGCAGTTGGAACGCATTATGACTGATACGGGAATAAAAATAGCTGCCCATCGCCACGCGCTCCAGATGCTCACAGGCTTGGCGTGCTCTGGAATCGTCCAGTTCTACGCCAAACGTATGGCAGTTTTGCCCTTGGGCAATCCGTTCCAGCGCAAGGCCTTCACCGCAGCAGGGATCAAGCAGATTTATCTTAGAATTCTCGGGAAATACCAGTGCTTGCGATAAATATGCCACATGTGCCGGATCTGTGGGATAGTACCCAATCTTGGCAAGATTCGCCAGATGGCCCAACGCGGCGGAAAGGCTGTCATCTTTGATTGGAAGCAGGTCGGCAAACTTTAAAACGCCAGTCAGCATCGGCGTATAATCCGGCGCCATAATTGGAAAATGGCGGACGGAGCAGACCAGTTTTTGCGATGCTGACGCCAACTCTTCCTGGCCGATTTCCAGAAGAGAAAGTCTGCTGCCATTCAAAAGGCTGCAGAGCTTTTCTTTTCCGCGCACGATGGAATCGTGAACGGGGCGGGCTGTTTCCATCCCTTTTTCCCGAAGCATTTTATCCAGTCTGCGGCGAAGCTTTGCAAGCTCGGCAGCTGTGGATCGCAGCCCTGATTGTGCATTGAGCAAACAGCGCAGGGAATAATGGGTTTCCAACTCCATTGGCGGCACCTCACGCCGCTTTCGGCTGGGATTTTTCTTCGCTGCCCGGCAAGACCGGACTGGAAACACATTTCACTGCCGGCATTTCAGAGCCGTCCGCACAGGGTGCATAGACTCCATGCGCCTCCCGTTCCCGAATCATTGTATCCAGTTGGTCCAAGTGATGCTCCATTTTGTGGATCAACTGATCCAGCACTTCGTCTGTCTGTTCTGTCTGTTTTTCAATGGCCCGGGCATCCGTCTCCTGGATGGACGCTTTCTTGGTATGCCTCTGTTTTTCCAGATGCTTTCCTCTGGCACGGACGTGAGACAGGAAATGATGCCAACAGACCGTCCTGCGAAACCTGCGAAGCGAGTAATCCCGCTGAGGAACGATCACGCAGTCCTGAAGGTCCCCATTTTCGCATCCCAGCAGCGGTGTGGCGGCATAGGGCGCGACCAGATACTTTGCAACAAGCGAAATAAGGCACCAAATGCGTTTGGAAATATGAATGCTTTCTGCATAGACGCGGCGTGAAATCACTTCTCGTGCTTTTAAACTCCCTTCGCATGTAACGGACGACAGGTGGAGCTTGTCCACTTCCATGTCGCCGACCTGCGCGCTGCCTTTGCCGCGGCAGATCACGGCAGATATCTTTCCCTCGACAATGAGGCTTCCATCCACAATGAGTTTGTCGACGCGCAGCGATTCAACGTGTACGGTCTGGCCATAAGGCACATACAACCGCTCGATCAGGCAGATCCCTTTTTTCATGTTATGCAGTTCTCCTTTGTCTTTTTTTATTGCTCTCCGCCCGTACATTGATGCTGGCGGCTGAAAACACGGCGTAGCGGGTCGTTAATTTGCCCCGTGCAACGATGTTGTACACAAAGTCTGTCACCACGGTCGCCGCCATGATGTTTGCGGTAATACTCTGAGGTGCGGAAACCGCAGCCTCCGCGCAAGACAGTTTGCTGGGAAATTTATCGGTTTCCTCAAGCATATCCGGGTACAGCTTGCAGACTGGCTTGTAAATCGTGCGTCTGTTGCAGCGGATACCGCATACGACCTGCCCGGAAAATTCATCGTTCCCACTGTCGATGTAGACCAGATGTGAAGACCTTTCGAATACTCTGTGGCACATCTGCCTGGATTTGTTGTTGTCCACGCATCCGATCAGAATGCTCAATTCCGGCACTCGTTTTCCGTCCAGCCAAATGTCGCCTGGTTGGATCATTCGATAAAGCTCTTCATCCTTTTCAAGGAATGTGGGGTGGTAGAGAGTCTCCATCCCAAACGCCTCGGAGTAGCGCGTCGCAAGGACTTTAGCTTTGTTCTCGCCAAGATCGGCAGCGCAGAAATTCTGGCGCACGAGATTTTTGGCCTCTACAAGATCACCGTCTACAATATTGATTCTTACTGTTCTGTTCAACGTATGCATCAGACGGTAAAGATGCGGCGCCACATAGCCTCCGGTTCCGCCTGCTCCGAGGAGAAGGATTTTGACCGGACGGCACAAACTGAAGTTCATAATGCATTTCCTTTCCTATTGGCGGTGAACCAAGGAGCGACCGAAGCTGTCCAGTATTCTGGAAACTCTGCCTGGCTTACCTCAACTACATCCTCCAGTGGGATTTCCAAAAATTTTCCGCCGTTGGAAATCCGCGCGCGGATCTCCGGGGATGGTCTTTGCAAACGGCCGACTACGATGTAGAGCCTGGTCGCCAATTCATCGCGGTTATCCTGCTCACTGAAAAACGCCGGCATGATATTGTGTGAGTGAACGTCCGCGTAGTAATAGAAGCGTTCTTCGTCTAATTGTCCCGGCTGTTCTTCGGGCACGCGGACTTCTACACCGGAAACGTGCTGATAGGGGACAACGACTAAAAAACGCTTTTTGAGTGAATCCCAATAAATCTGTACCATAACTTCCAGCGGATGCTCCTGTTCCGTGTAGTATCGGAAAAAAGCAAGGATCCGCTTGAAAAGCTCATGGGGGATGCGCGGCAGGGCCGGCTGAAAGCCGGCCCTTACCTCGCTCAGTTCGTGAATGTGATTCGTGGGGGTTACGAAAACCCCAAGCTTGTTTTTTCGCATCTCATACATTTGGCCGTCGCGGGCGGGAAACAGACAGATGGGTTTCGGTGATTGCGCCGCATCTTCCGGGGATAAGAGAATCGCCTTGTAGGCAGCGATACCTTTTGACTTTCCCGCTACTGTGGGTTTGACAAAACAGCGCGGACGCTTGTCCTTTGCCTTTTTAAGCCCTTCCAGAAACTCTTTGGACAGCTCGATTTCCTCTTTGACCTGCGCAATTTTCTGCTTTGCCGGAGACGAAATAGGCTTTGTCACCCGGCCGTATTGCACAGTCCAGGACACGCGTTTGCTGTCTTCAAGCTCCAGAAAGTCAGGCTCCTTTTCCGCGCGCAGCTGTTCAAAGGTCATGTCCCCATCGGAGATATCTTCTTCGCACGAACCGTACTTGAACACAGGGGGAAGTTCCATCAGCGTCCGTGTGTCCTGCTGTGCCGCAGCTGCTTCGGTCTGATCCGCCAGAGAGACCATCATATTCAGCGTAGGGATCTGTTCAGGACCTGTTTGATTTGAAACTTCCTCTTGATAAGCAGCTGTGTCTGCGGCATTGTCATCAGCTTTGGTGACCTGAGCCTCTGCATTTGTGAAAGCTTCCGCAGATGCTTGGTGAGGGGGCGCAAGGATGCGGTGCTGTGCCGGTCCCTCGGTACAATCAGCTTCAGAAGCCTTCTGTACAGCAGCTTTCGGATGCTGCACAGGCTGATGCCCTGCGTTAGGCATACCGGGAACGGGAGGTGGCATGGGATCCACAGGCTCGTTCTCGAACGGGTCCTCAAAGTCCCCGCCGAGCATTTCAAAGTCCAGATCGTCGAATAAATCACTCATACAAAATCCTCCTATCGGATGATAAATAAAAAAGCCATACCAGCGCCCCGACAGGGCATCAGTATGGCTTGCGGTTCTAAAAGGCATAGTTGTACTCAGATAGGCGCAGAACGGCGCATCCGTCTCTGCGAAACTCTTACCTAAAGCAACTCTTACCTTAAAGAATAAGTCTATTGTACACTAAAATTTTCTGGTTGTGTATTTACAAAATTTGTTTGAAAGGAATTTTTGCGCACGCAGGAAGCGGCAAGTTCGACAAGGAGAATGCGTGTGTATCTGATTTCAGTATTTTATCATTCTCTGTTCTGGAAACGATCACCCGGAAAGAAGTACCAGATAATCTTGCCGCTCATCCAATACACGTAAAAAAGCAAGTATGTTTCTTCGCTGTTTCATAAAAAAACAATTGTAAACTAGAGATATGCGGATCACTCTCTGGAGAAAAGAACTTACGCTATTCTTTAATATATCGCGTATTTCGCCCTTGTCCGATCCGCCTAATGCTGCCGTCTCTCACCATAGCTCCCAGCACAGCTTCTACTGTAGTTGGACTGACATCGGGCAGTATCTGGCAAATATCGGCCTTGGACATGGGAATAAGGCTATTCAATACAGTGGCTTCCACACGGGCTTTCTTTGTGATTTTCTTTCCATGGACAACAGCAAATCGTTTATCAAGTTCCTTATAGCACATATAAAGCGTAGAAAGAAAATTCTCTATAAAAGGGAAATAGCTGTTTTCGTTTTCAGCCCAGCCTTTGGAAGATTGCCGCAAGGCTTCATAGTAGTAGGCTTTATAGTTGTTAATCTGTTCCTCGAAAGAAATATACTTTCCTGCGTCATAGCCATTTTTATAAAGTAAAAGTAGGGAAAGTAGCCGAGACATCCTGCCATTTCCATCACGAAATGGATGAATACAGAGAAAGTCCAGAATTACACAGGGAATAAGCAGAAGCTGGTTGATACTGGAGTCGCTTCTGGCCGCCATATAGGCTAATTCCAGTTGTTCCATTGCCTGGGGCGTTTCTTCTGCGGGTGTTGGCCGGAAACGAACCCTCTGCTGACCTGCGGCGTCTACCTCCAAAATCACATTGTCATCGGTCTTATACTGGCCGCCATATTCATATCCCGCAATGGACATCATCATCTCGTGGAGCCGAAGGATATCACTCTGCCGGAAGTCAATGTGCTCATAACTCAAATGGATCGTATTCAGTGCATCCCTGTACCCGGCAATCTCCGCCTCGTTGTGGTTTAAGGGGGCGCTGTTTTGATTGACGATGGCTTGGATACGCTCATCACTGGTTACGATACCTTCTATGGCATTTGAGCTTTTGACTGACTGCACCTTAGCAATAGATTCCAGTTCAGTAAAAATCTGCACGTATTCATCCTTCCGAACTCCCGCTATTGTTTTTAACGAGACAATACTGGAAGTTAGATTGACCAGATTCGCCGGGAGTAATCCGTTGTTCAAAAAAGAATAGTTAAATACTCTCATTGCACATCCTCCATTTCCATCTGCATACAATGTTACCATTTTATATGCAGATAATCAATCCTACAGGCGGTTTTCTGCATATTTTTTCTTTGTTTTATATGCAGATACTATGTAAAGACGGTGCAGATCACTCCGCACCGTCGAGTCATTATTCTGTTTTGAAAGCGCCAATCTTTTTCGGATAGGACAAAGCGTCTGCCTGTCCCCGGAAATAGATGTGTTCCCGTTCCATGTTGTCGGCCTGCATATACAGTCGGATGAATTTTTCAAGACTTTATATTCCTCGGTTGAGCAATGAAATTTTCCAACGTTATAGTCAAAAGTCAAATGAATCATAATTTTGCCTTTGGAATAGAGGTAAATTCCTATGTGATTAAGATTACTATCGGTAACACCACACCGTGTTTTCAAATCCAACTGGTATGCGATAAACTATTTACATCCTTCATTTTTGATTGAACGCTCTTTGCTTGTTGGGGCAGTTGACAGACCGCACTTCTATCATAGCAATGGTGGTTTTATTTCTGTCTTTTTCTTCTGGAACAGTTCACTTACGAGTGGTTTTCGGCAACAAAAAATGGTGTGTCAAATATATGACACACCATTTTGCACCTGTTTGTCAGTCGTTAAGTTTAATTTGTTTCTGCTGCTTGCTTATCGGCATTCACCTGATACAGACCGCCTTTTGTTTTTTATGATCGTAATAATTCGGACGCTTTGGTTTGAATGAAGCGTTCGAGTGCAGCAAGCCGCGCCTGCGGCAGATTATAAGACGGATGGCGCTTGAACTGAAAACGCAGCAATTTGTGCAGCCGTTCTCTTTGGATAGGCCCCATCAACAGGCGTGCCCCTTCATCGAAATCCGCATACAGCGCCGGCGTTAATGCCTTTGCCTGGGCCTCAAGGTTTTCCAAATCGCCGTCCATTACATAGCAGAATAACGACAGACCATGGTCAAACAAGGGCGCAGGAGCGATAACTTTGTTTGTGCAGCTATCAACCAGAAAACCGAAATTGCCGAGATGGCGGTCCGTGTTACGAATGACGGCATCGAATAGCAGCATATCCGCCAAAAAACTGCTCTGCCCCTTTTCTTCATACATGCAGACCACCGGCGTCAAACCGTTTTCGCGGATAAGTGCCCCAGCAGGCAGATAGGAAACGCTTTTGCTTGTAAACAACCGACAGGTCGAACAGAGTTGTCCTTTCCATCGTGCCAAGCCGTAGGAGACTGCATCCAGCCCCATCGCCTGCGCGACTTGGGCGGCGTAGTATTCAGAATAGGGCTCTTTCCCAGTATTGGAAAAACCGCTGGTACCGCCCTTATAAAGCCGGATTTCTCCATTGATGCGGCGCCAGGCCTTGGGAAGCATCCCATTTGTCGTGAACTCTGGTGAAGATCGGAACGACCTTTTCGGTGTGCTGCCGTATCCGGTAAAGGCAATCCAGGAAAGCATCTTGCTGAAAGGATTGTCGAACAGGTTGTATTCTGCAAAGGTACCTTCAAATCCAACCGGCACGACCCAGTAGCTGTCATTCAGAGAAAGGCCGCGGCCGACATCCAAAATACCCATAAAATCCTTCTCACTGAGGCCGAGCTTTGAGAGAAAGTTCTGTACATAGGCGCGATTGGCAGGGATCGTTCGGTGCCGCAGCCAATGACGCAGTGAATCGCTGGTACACTCCATAGACAGCGGAAGCAGATGTACCTTTTCTAAGTCGTGCCATGTAATACGGATCTGCGGGCCGTCAATCGTTCGATTTACTGAAAACTTCAGCAAAGGAGTATCGAAAAGTTTTAAAATATATTCCACGGCAGCCTCCTTGTCGCACAAAACGAGCTGGGAATCAAGACTTTTTTCCATTATATACTGTGTTCAGATAAATGGCAATCAATCGGGCAAGCATACAGAGACTTGGCATGGTCAGACTCCCCTGCGGACTGTGAACTGTATTTCAGTCGAAAACCAATTTTCCTTTCCCGCACAACCGATTAGGACAGCACGAGTTCGGACAGGATCTCGGACGGCGCCAGCTCACTGGTACGGTATATGGTTTTGCAAAAGCCCTTTAAAGAGAATTCAAAATTGTTTCCGGAATCCAGTAGAACTCCTGTGATGGACGCGTGGTGTTCCGATAATTTGGCGCACAGCCAATCTTGGAACACAGAAGAAATACTGCATTGTCCGTCTGTGATAAAGACGATATCCGCTTTCGAAAGTACACCGCTGTCCAATGTCGATACGGCTTTACGCAGCGGTGCCTCATAATTTGTGCCGCCGCAGTAGAAATGGCGGGCAGAATTCATGACGTCTTCCGATGTGTATTGTCCCGGAATAAAAAGGTCTTCGCTGACTTCTGATGCACTGGAAAAGTGAATGACGGACGCACAGCGTCCCTGGCTCCCGACTTTATCCACTAAAGCATAAGCGATGGCTTTGGCCCAGGCATCTTTATCATCGAACTCCGTCGAACCAGATTCATCAACGCAGACGATGACATCGCCCGCTCCAAGAGAGATGCGTTCGCGGCGCTTGTACTGGCGTACCTGCCGGCGTGAAATTTTGTGGAGAAACAGCGGCGCGGTGACTGGATGAGCGAGATAGGCGAGTTCGGAAGAAAGAGCCTGTTGTATCTGCGACCCCAGTGTGATACCGCACTTTTCACCGCGGCGATAGGTATACCCATTGTTTCGCTGCTCGTGCATCAGTTCGCGGCACGGGCCCAGATAACGCGCGATTCGCGCCAAAAGGTCACTGGACTGTGCCTTGTCCAGAATTTCCATGTCCATTTCACCGAACTGCTCGCTCCCCGGCTCCGTACCCCATGCATCCAAGAGGGTTTTCAGGCCCTGTGTATGCTGTCCGGCGGCTTCGGCAGCCTGATGCACTGTTTGCGCCCGGGAGTGGGCCGCAGCAGAAATACTGTCGTTCAAAATACGGTGCAGATCCTCCAACTGCTTTGCCTTATGCAGCACACGGTTCATCTGGTTGGACAGGGAGCGGAAGCGTTCACCCGTGGATTCCTGATCATAAAGTGTCTTTTTGTGATCTAACGTCTTCAGCATTTTCTGGAAGATCTGTTCCTGCTGTTCAAGCACCTGTGCCATATCCTTTTGACCGCCATGCTTTGGGAGGAGGTCTTGCGGGTGCTGTAAGAGCTTTTCAGCGAATTCTGCCGCGCTTTCCGCCGCAAGGAAACTGCGTCCGCGGCATCGCGCCTGCAGG
>ULQP01000720.1_pt1 | contig 12855 bp, 10 predicted proteins | sample 1954571 | NCBI WGS metagenome assembly ULQP01 (sample SAMEA4835657, study PRJEB28245) | human gut metagenome | biome: gut microbiome; material: fecal sample | place: Denmark | collected 2008 | reverse complement strand
GGGCTCTACCGTCGTACCGCAGCGGTAACAGGTACCCACGTTGTGGGCATGCTCTTCTATCTTCACCAGCGCACCCATGGCCTTTAGGTCCTCTACAATATGCCGGCGCGCTTCATAGCGATCCATGCCCTGGTATTTGCCCCCGTTTTCGTTGACAACACCAGCATCATCCAGCACACGAATCACGGGCAGGTTGTGCCGTACGCCCACTTCAAAATCGTTCGGATCGTGGGCCGGCGTAATCTTCACCGCGCCCGTACCAAATTCCCTATCCACATATTCATCCGCTACAATGGAAATTTCCTTATTGACCAGCGGCAATACCACGGTTTTCCCAATCAGATGCGCATACCGCTCATCCTCTGGATGCACTGCCACGGCAGTATCCCCCAGCATGGTCTCGGGGCGGGTGGTCGCTACGATGATGCTGTCCTTTCCATCCGGCGTCGTGTAGCGGATATGCCACAAATGGCCGGGCTGGTCCTCATACTCCACCTCCGCGTCCGAAAGAGCGGTCTGGCAGTCTGGGCACCAATTGATGATGCGGTTTCCTTTGTAAATCAACCCTTTTTCATACAGCCTTACAAACACTTCGTTGACCGCCCGGCTGCATCCTTCATCCATGGTGAACCGTTCTCTGGACCAATCGCAAGAGGCCCCTAGCTTTTTCAGTTGCGTGACGATACGGCCGCCGAATTTCTCTTTCCATGCCCAGGCCCGTTCCATAAAGCCATCGCGCCCTACCTCTTCTTTTGTTAAGCCCTCTTCTGCCATCGCCTCTACGATTTTTACCTCGGTTGCGATGGAAGCATGGTCCGTACCCGGCAGCCACAGCGCCGGAATGCCCTGCATCCTTTTGGTGCGGATCAAAATATCCTGCAATGTCTCATCCAATGCATGACCCATATGCAGCTGCCCCGTAATGTTCGGCGGAGGAATCACAATGGTATAAGGCTGCTTGTCCGGCTCTATGTCGGGCGTAAAGCAACCGGCGTTTTGCCAGGCCTGGTAGAGCTTGTCCTCCACGGCCTTAAAATCATACGTCTTTTCGGGAATTGCTTTGGGCATATCCATTTCTCTCCTTTGGTCTATTGTTGCTTAGTATAGAAAAAGCCGGTTTCGTACTCTGAAAATCGTTTCAAAGGACGAAGCCGGCTTCGTGGTACCACCTTTGTTCAGGCGCACACAGCGCCCCTCATTCATGCCATCGCGCAGGCCTGCGAACGGATTCCTTCAGCGACCTTCCGCAGCCCTTTCCAAAGCGCCCTTACAGCCTATGGAGCGCCCTCTCTTTTGGCAGGCGTCTGCGTACTCCTCCAAAATCAACATCCGTTGATTTTATTGTATCCAACCGTGTGAAATTGTCAACACCGGATTAGATGTGGATATGCATCCAATGGCCATGTACAAACCGAACCGCCGTCATCACAAAACGCATGAACTGATCAAACAGCAGACCCAGCCATGCGCCAAGCAGGCCCAGCCCCATCGGATAGCACAATAGGTAACCGCTGAGTGGTCGGATGATGGCAACCGATATCAAGGATACAAACGCAGTATAGCGCGTATCCCCAGCACCACGCAGGCAGCCGGAATAGATCACCTGAGAAATCTGCAAAAATACGACAAATGTCAAAATGGTCATTATCATCGCGCCATAGGCCAAAATCTGTTCATCCGACGAGAACCAGGAAAATATGTTTCTTCCAAATATCAGATAGATGGGCGACAGGCACAGCGCACAGGTAAGGCCAAACCGCTGGCAGACAGAGCCGTAAATCTTCGCTTTATCCGGTCTTTTTTCGCCCAGGCTTTGCCCGATAAGAGTCACTGCGGCAGCAGACAGCCCATCGCCAAAGGAAAAGGAGATCGTCATGATATTCATACCCACTTGATGCGCGGCAAAAGCCACCGTGCCCAAATTGGCTACGATGATCGCATAGGTCAAAAATCCTACGCGCAAGAAGATCTGCTCTACAAACGTGCTGGAACCAATATTGAAAATTGAACCCAGTGTCTTTTTGTCAAACCGCCAGGACCGTAGTATTTTTCGCAGATCCAAGAACATTCCTTTTTTCATCAGTGAAAACAGGCACATGATAAACGCGCATACAGTGCCCAGCACTGTGGCGACGGCCGCCCCCGCCACGCCCAGCTTGGGAAACCCAAAATGGCCGCCAAGCAGATAATCAAACACCACGTTGACAGCATTGGACACCATATTTGTACGCATAGCGATCTTTGTATTGCCAACGCCCCGCTGTGCAGCGTTGACCAGCATCGTCAGCACGTTGAATACCATACCGCCCATGATGATGCGAAAATACGCAACCGCATCCTCATGCGTATCCGGCGCGGAGCCTGCCAGATGCAGGATCGGATCTGCAAATGCCACACACAGCACACTGATGATGGCCGTTAGCCCCAAGGTCAGCACCAACGCCTGCCCAAGAATCCGGTTTGCTCTTTCCCGGTCCTTTTCTCCATACCGGCGCGCCACCAAGGCAGATACCGCCACGTTGAGCGATAAAAATACCGCCAGGCCGATGAATTTCGGCTGCGTGGTCAGCCCTACAGAGGCAATGGCGCTCGTGCCAAGTGTACTGACCATGATGATATCCACCAGGCTGACCAAGGAAATCAGAAATGATTCCAGTGTAGATGGCCACGCAATGAGAAAAGTGCGTTTGATAAACTGCTTGACGGAAGGAAGCTCTCCCTCCGACGGCGTATTCTTCAGAATACGAGACACATTCAAAAGCTGCACAGAAACTCTTCCCCCTGCCCCTATAAGAAAACTCCCTTATTTTCAGTATACGTCCGGCTTGTTTTTTCTTGCAAGCTCTCTGTTCGTCATTTTCGGATGGAAAATCGCATAAAATGCACCATGAATCAGCATTTTCTTACTAAATTGATGGCATATTACCCAGAAGCACAGAAATCGCCTCAGCTGCTTGTCATTGTCTCGCACGATACAGTAGGCCGTGCCACTCTGTTTCAGCAGTATGGCCATGTTTTCATGCAACGCTTTTCCTGCCCCTGCCGAACCGGCCTTCGCGGCCTTGGCAAGGAAAAGGAGGGGGATGGAAAGACCCCCCTAGGACTTTTCCCTATAGGCCGTGCCTTCGGGGTGCTGCCAGATCCCGGCACCCGCCTTTCCTATACGCAGCTCACACCCTCTCACTACTGGGTGGACGATCCAAAAAGCCGGTATTACAATCGCTTCGTGTGCATGGATGAAACCATTTTGCCCGATTGGCAGAGCGCCGAGCATCTTTTCAGCCAGCGCGCTGCCTATGCCTATGCACTGTCTCTGGCATACAATGCAGCTTGCGTACCCAACAAGGGAAGCGCCATCTTTTTACACTGCGGCGTTGGCCGCGCTACAAAGGGCTGCATTTCCTTACCGCAATCTGCGATGCGTCATATGCTGGTGCTGATGCATCCGCAGGCCAAGGTATTGATTGCCGGCCCCGATGTATTTTCCCAAGGCGCACCTATCTCCTTTGTATGAATCTTGGCTTATGGTGCCTTTGTGTGCCATGCTCCTTGTTAAGAACAAGCCGAGGAGTCGATCGCCTTGTCGGTTTCCATCCGTCCTTGGCTGCCATTGCAAACAACCGCAATGTACATATCCCTACACAGTGGATGACGCCCATGCCTTTCTCCGCCCTCTCATCGATACCGACCCACATTCGGTTTACGCCTTTGCCATTCTTGCGGATGGTCGGCTTGCCGGCAGCATCTCCGCATACCGAAAAGAAAATATGCACTTCCGTACCGCAGATATGGGCTATTATGTAGGAGAACCCTATTGGGGATAGGGCATCGCTACCAAGGCCATGCGTAAGATCTGCCAGCTTCTGTTTAAGTCGACAAACCTGCTGCGCATTTTTGCAGGGCCGTTTGCCTATAATGCGGCATCCTGCCGTGTCTTGGAAAAAATTGGCTTTGTGTATGAAGGCACGCTCAGGCACAATGCCGTAAAAAACGGAGCGGTGCTTGATATGAAAATGTATGTGCTTACAAGATAAAAGACGCCGAAAATCGGCGTCTTTTATTTTATGCGCCCGTCCCCAGGCCCATGGTAACAACCAGCATCGTCATAATGGCAATACTGATTAAAATCGAAATGGAGGCAGCAAAGCTGGATAGCCCCTCATCTCCGCCGCAACGTCCGGTAAAAACTGGAGAAATGGAGGGAATGGGCGCAAAGCATAGCAGTACCAAGACCTGGCGTATTTTCAGCGAAAATGGAAGTACAAAATAAAACAGCATCGCCAGCAGCGCTGCGCCAGCATATCGGATGAGCAGCACCACCCCCGTTTGCTTGAGATGCTGCGGCTGAAACTGCATTTCAAACATCATACCAATCATGAGCATTGCCAAGAATCCGTTGGCATTGCCTACAAAGCTCGTTACGGAAATCAGCGCCTCCGGCAGCGGCAGACCCAGCAGCGCCACGACAATCATAATACAATAGACGTCAAACGGAGCGGAAGAAAGCATTGTCTTTGCCACCGCCTTGGCCGAGGTCTTGCTTTCCCCCGTTTTGGCAGAGGTCAGGGCATAGGTGCCGCCGGTACACATCACAGAATTCCCCATATCAAACAGGCATGTGACCACCATCCCGAAAGCGCCTAAGAAGTTTTGCACAAACGGCATGGTAAAAGCGCCGATGTTGTATCCCGGGCAGTTATTCATATAAAAAACCTTGGTCGCCTTGTCTTTATTCCGGCCCAGCAACATCCCCATCGCCAGAAAGAGCAAATTGGCGCCCAGCCCTAAAAGAATCAGCAGATATAGCTGCGCCTCCGGCTGAAACCCCGCAAAAGAGGTAATCACCGCTGCCGGCAGCGTGATATTCAGCGTAATTTTTTTGATGGTCTCTTTTTCCTTTGCCTGGAAAAACCCCAGCCGCTTGAGCACATATCCCAGCGCAATGGCAAATATACATCCCAATGCCTTTTGCAGAACCTGTCCCAAAGCTTGTTCCTCCCCCTATACATCATACCTTTTACAATATTTCCATGATATCACACTTCGAACTGCCCGCCGCATTGATTTGCTGCAATTTTTATGCTGTGTTACAGTACTTATATCTGATTTTGGAGGTGCCTTGCCTATGCCTCTGTGGAATCCATGGCACGGATGCGTAAAAATCAGCCCTGGCTGTCAAAATTGCTACGTATATCGCCGGGACGCTCTATATCAGCGTGATAGTTCCGTGGCCGTGCTAAACAGTACCTTCCGTCTGCCTCTTGCAAAGAAGCGAGACGGATCTTATAAAGTGCCCGCCGGCACCACGCTGTATACCTGCTTTAGCTCGGATTTTTTCTTGGATCAGGCGGACGTATGGCGGGCCGAGGCCTGGTCGATGATGGATTTACGGCGTGATCTTCATTTTTATATCATCACCAAACGTATCGATCGTTTTTTTGTTTCCCTTCCCAGTAACTGGGGCGATGGGTATGAAAACGTCACGATCTGTGCTACCTGTGAGGATCAACAGCGCGCTGATGAACGCATTCCCTTGCTTTTATCCGCCCCTCTGCGCCATAGAGAAATCATCTGTGAACCGCTCTTAGAGCCTGTCGATTTGTCCCATGCGCTCTCCACTGGGCAGATTGAAAAGGTCACTGCTGGCGGCGAATCCGGGCCTCAGGCACGCGTATGCGACCTGCAATGGATTGAATCGCTGCGTCGGCAATGTATCGCGCATCAGGTGCCCTTTTTCTTTAAACAGACAGGCGCGCGCTTTTGTAAAGACGGCCGATTGTACCGCGTACCTCGTAAAGACCAGCATGCCCAGGCAAAAAAATCCGGGCTTTCCTTTTGTCCCCATTGCGATACAAAGGAATTTTTATGAAATTTCCAATGCTTACATTTCTGTGCCTTGAAAGCCATTGCCATCCATGCTACATTTTCTTTCAGTAATGTTCTATGTCCTTTGAATAGGAACAATGCACAGAAAGGCCTGAAACCTATGGAGCATGTTGGGGCGCAAACACAACCGGCCCGTAAAAAATACTTCTTCTTTGATATCGACGGCACCTTAACCACCGAAAATCCTGGCGGCATTGTGCCGAAGTCTACCATCCGCACCCTAGAAGCGTTGCGTGCCAAGGGACACTTTGTCTGCATTGCCACTGGACGCAGCCAAGCCAAGGCTTTGGAGTATACCAAGGCGCTCGGGTTCGATAATGTTGTCAGCGATGGCGGCAACGGCATTACCATCGGCGGTAAGATCGTAGAAATCGTTCCCCTTCCGCTAGCGCTTTGCAAGCAGCTCATCGCAGATTGTGAAAAGAAGGGGTTCCCCTGGGGTGTGTCTACCGGGAATTTACCCTATCGCACCTGTAAAGACGGCACATTTTGGGAAGCCACTCATGACACTTTCATGAAAACGCTGATCGCGCCGGATTTTGATTATACAAAGGCTACCGCTATCTACAAGGTATACGTGGCCTGCCTTGAAGAACAGGAATCTCAGCTTCCGCTTCTTTCCCAGCTTCCCTTTGCCCGTTACCATAAAGAGTACATTTTTGTAGAGCCAGACGATAAATCCGTCGGCATTCGCCGGATGATGGATACCCTTCATGCTCCTTATCAAGACGTTGTCGTCTTTGGCGACGGCAAAAACGATTTGAAGATGTTTCGCCCTGAATGGACGAGTATTGCCATGGGAAATGGCATTGAGGCGTTAAAGCGCAAGGCAACGTTTGTAACCAAACGCTCGGACGAAGACGGTATCGAATATGCCTGTAAGCATTTTGGTTGGATCGACTGATTACCCCGCTTATAAAAAGGAGCCTGCATACAGTCTGTGCGGCTCTTTTTTATATCCGTTGGTTTGTTTCTGCTTCTTAAAAATCTGATATTTGTACCACATTGCCATTCATTTGGATCATCTCTATAAGATCCCTTGTTTTCAGGAATACGGTGGCTGTATTGTCGTTTGGATGCACCCCAATGATCCCGGGTGCATCCAAAAATGCCCTGTCGATGAAACACTGTACCTTGTGCTCCGTATCATTCAAAAGGCCCAAAGGCGTCACCGCCCCTGGAAAAAGCCCTAGGATCGCCATCAGTTCTTCTTCAGAGGCAAAGGACAGAGGCCGCGTATTGTTTTTCTTCCTAAACTCTTTCAAATTAACCCGCTTGTTTCCCTGTACAGTCATCAGATAATACTGTTGCTTCTTATCATCCCTGACAAATAAATTTTTTGCATCGGCTTCTGGATAAGGCAGCGATACGGCAACCATCTCCGCCATGTTGTATACGGCCTTATGGGTAAAAACCTTGTGCCAGAGGTGCCTATTCTCCAGCAATTTATAGATCTCTTGCTTATCCATCCTCGTTCTCCTGGAATCATCTAGCCGCCCGCAATCAGGTGCCTATCCTTCATTGCCGTTCCATAAAAAGCTGCAATACGGCGTTTTGCAAGTACCATACCTGTGGCGTTAGGGCAAAATAGCCACGCCCTATTACCGCCCACCCTCTTGCCAAACAGGCTGGTACCGCTTTGGGATACGCCTGCGACAGGCTTATGCCGAACCGTCTTTCAAACGCAGCAAGATCCACTCCCTGCCTCAGCCGTGTGCCCAGCATTACGGTTTCAAACATTTCCTCCTCCAGGGGAATCTGCTCCGTCTGTGTCATCGGGCCACTTTTTAAGTATACCTCCATGCTGTCTGTATTCCGCGTGCGTTGCCAGCCATGCAGATCGTTGGCTCCGTGTGCCGCCGGTCCGCAGCCTAGGTATACCCCGTTTCGCCAGTATACCAAATTATGTCTGCACGCCTGCCCAGGCACGGCAAAGTTACTGATCTCATAGGGCGTTAGGCCGTAAGGGCGAACCATCGGCTCTATGCGTTCATAACAATCCGCCATAAAGTCCTCATCCGGCATAGCCAGCTTTCCAGCCTGCACATCGGCATACAACGGCGTCCCCTTCTCCAAAGAGAGAGCATAGGACGATACATGCTGCACTCCTTCTTCCAGCAAAAAGCGCAGACTTTCCTCCCATTGCTCCATTGTCTGCGTGGGAATGCCATAAATAAGATCCAGATTCACGCGCTCAATGCCCGCCTGCCTGGCAATGCGAATCGCCGAGCGCGCCTGCTCTGCTGTATGCGGGCGTCCAAGAAGCGTCAACAGCGTCGCCTGCACCGCTTGGCATCCCAACGATACGCGATTCACCCCAGCGTCTGCCCAAGATCGGGCCAAATCCAAATCAAAAGAATCCGGGTTCGCTTCACAAGTCACTTCACAGTCCGCCAGCAGCGTGTATCTCTCCCGTATCACCGATAGCAGCGCTGGAACCGCCTGCCTTGGCAGCAACGAAGGCGTTCCTCCCCCAAAAAAGACGCTTTCGATTCGGTAGGCAGAAAACGGCTCTGCCTGCTGCGTCAGTTCCTCTTTGACGCGCTGCAAATATACGTCCATCGTTTCCGGTTCATAGGAGGACGCCGAAATAAAGGAGCAATACCGGCATTTGCTCTTGCAAAAGGGGACATGGATATAAATTGCCGCCGTTTGCTGCATGGCTCAGTCCATTTTCAGCACTGCCAGGAACGCTTCACTCGGCACCTCTACGCTGCCTATCTGACGCATACGCTTTTTGCCTTCCTTTTGCTTTTCCAATAGCTTTTTCTTGCGCGAAATATCCCCGCCATAGCATTTGGCCAAAACATCCTTACGCATTGCCTTCACGGTTTCTCTGGCGATGATCTTCCCTCCAATGGCAGCCTGGATGGGGATTTCAAACATCTGACGCGGAATCACGTCCTTTAACTTTTCTGCAATCGAACGTCCGCGTGCATACGCCCTGTCTCTATGCACGATGATGGAAAGCGCATCACATACTTCCCCGTTTAACAAAATATCCAATTTGACTAGATCAGCCTTTTCATAGCCCTCTATTTCATAGTCAAACGACGCGTAGCCGCGGCTGCGGCTTTTCAGCGCATCAAAGAAATCGTAGATGATCTCATTGAGTGGCAGGCGGTAATAGATCTGTACCCTGCCCGCATCCATATACTGCATATCTATGAAAACGCCGCGTTTTTCCTGGCACAATTCCATCACCGGGCCGGTGAAATCGTTGGGCACCATGATGGTGGCTTTGACCATCGGCTCCTCCATAAAATCGATCTCGGCAGCAGGCGGCAGGTTACTGGGGTTGTCTATGATCAGCTCCGTACCATCTGTCTTTGTCACATGATAAATAACGCTGGGGGCTGTTGTCACAATGGAAAGGTCAAATTCCCGCTCCAGGCGCTCTTGCACAATCTCCATGTGCAATAGCCCCAAAAAGCCGCAGCGGAAGCCAAAGCCCAGCGCTGCGCTCGTTTCCGCCTCAAAAGAGATGGAGGCGTCGTTGAGTTGCAGCTTTTCCAACGCATCCTTGAGATCCGGATAGTCCGCCCCATCCGCCGGATAGATCCCGCAAAATACCATGGGGGTCGCGCGTTTATAGCCCGGCAAGGGCTCGTCCGTGGGGCGCTCTGCGTCGGTAATGGTATCGCCCACGCGCGTATCCGCCACATTTTTGATGGAAGCGCCAATGTATCCTACCTCGCCGGCGCGCAATACCTCGCGGCTGCGCATCTGCGGTGCGAATACGCCCACCTCCGTCACATCGAACTCTTTTTTGCTGCCCATCATACGGATGCGCATGCCCGGCCTGCATTCGCCGTCAATGATGCGCACAAAGCTGATCGCGCCTTTATAGTTGTCGTAATAGCTGTCAAAGATCAATGCTTTGAGCGGTGCGTCAACATCTCCCTCCGGCGGCGGGATCAGCTCTGTAATCACCTCCAGCACCTGGTCCACATTCAGCCCTGTCTTGGCGGAAATTTCCGGGCTCATCGAGGTATCCAATCCAATATCCTGTTCTATCTCGTGCTTCACCACCTCCGGCTGCGCACTCGGCAGATCCACCTTATTGATAACAGGCACGATCTCCAAGTCGTTGTCCAAGGCTAGGTATACGTTGGCTAAGGTCTGCGCCTCTATGCCCTGGGTCGCATCCACCACCAGCAGCGCGCCTTCGCAGGCCGCCAACGCACGAGAAACCTCATAGGTAAAGTCCACATGCCCTGGCGTATCGATGAGATTAAAAACATACTGCTTCCCATCTTTTGCAGTATAATTCATTCGTACCGACTGGCTTTTGATGGTAATGCCGCGTTCCTTTTCCAGTTCCATCGTATCCAGCAGCTGCTCTTGCATATCGCGCTGCTGTACGGTGCCGGTCATCTCTATCATGCGATCCGCCAGCGTAGATTTTCCGTGATCTATATGTGCAATAATACAAAAATTACGAATATTGTCCTGGGTATGCTTGCTCATGCCATCCTCCCATAACTGCCAATTCATCCATTTTATTTATGATAGCGGAAATTCCTTGCAAAGGCAAACATTTCCCAAAACTGAAAATGTATCGTATAATTTATAATACTCTACCGATTTTTCTGTTCGGAAAGGAGCTCTCTATGAAAAAACGCGTTTGTACTTTTCTGCTGAGCCTTTTATTGGCCACGGCCTGCCTTATCGGCTGTGGACAGGCGCCAGACCCCAGTCTACAAGCTCTGAATCAGGCACTGGAAACCGCCAACAAAGCATCCGGCGGCACTCTTCAGCTCAGCTATGTAGAGCAAAGAGAGGTCTACCCCGCAGAAACCATCGAATACACATTGGAGGGTAAGTCCGCCGCCTTTACCCGGGAGGAATACGAAACCGAGGGCAGCAGCAATCTCTACAAATATCAAGATGAGGTGCTGTATCGTGAAATTGCGGACAGCCCCGGTAAATTTGAAGTATACGACAGTAAGATCCGCTATCAGACCCTATCGGAGATTGCCGGTGTGAATTTGGCCCCGCTGGAGCAAAAAGATATCAGCAGCATCTCTACGGGCCAACAGGACGGCTTGACTGTCTATACCGTTACCGTGCCGCAGGATGCCCTACTCTTGGCCAGCGATGATGAACAGACTCCTATTGTCATTGACGCACTGACCAAACGGTTTTATGTAAACGAGGTAGGGATTCTACAAAAAGTGGAATATGATTTCTCTTCTTCCATCGAAATGACCCTTCGAGTGGAATTTTCATAATAAAATTCAAACAAAAAAAGACGGTGCTGCCGTCTTTTTATTTTTTAACCACATCCAAACGGCTGCATCGCCAAAAACTCTTTAAGCGTTTCAATTCCCTGCCGATAGGCCTCTGGTTCCTGCCCCTGTTTTTTCGGTACCCGCTCTACGATTTCAAAGGCAAACGCCGACGGCCCGTATGCCGTCCACTCCTTTTCCAGTTCGCATTTGGGGCAATGCCCTTCCTCTTGGCACACCAAAAACCATTGGCGTTCCTTCTGCATATCTACTGTGGCGCATAAAAGCCTCGTTCCGCTCTTTCGGCAACACAGTGCATACACGCCGCCCGGGCTTTCCATCGTTTCTGCCATAATATATCTCTCCTTCCCGTCAAGGTTCCTGCTCTTTGTTCTTTTTTCCCCTAAACCCCCATATGATACAGCACAAGGATTTCCGTCATGGTTCGATAAAGGAGGCTCCTATTCCTATGAAGGTTGTGCGTATGGGCGACCATGGCCCTACTGTTTCCTATTTGCAATTGGCTCTTTCCAGGGCAGGGTTTGGCCCCGGAGAGATCGACGGCCTTTTTGGTCCCGCAACGCGCCGTGCCCTGACCGCGTTTCAGGTTAGCCGGCGTTTGATCGTCGACGGCGTTGCCGGCCCCTTGACCTGGCAGGCGCTTCTGCCTTTTTTACGCGGCTATATTCACCATATCGTGCATGGCGGCGATACGCTCTATCAGCTTTCCCGCCTGTACAATACCACGGTATTTGCCATTTTGACTGCCAACCCCGGCCTTGAGCCGGCGCTGCTGATCCCAGGCCAGCGCATCACCGTTCCGTTCGGCTTTCCCGTGGTCCCTTCTCAGGTTCCCTATTCCTCTCAGCTGGTCTCTCTCATCATCGATGGGCTAACGGCGCGCTATCCGCAGATCCGCACACAAAACATCGGGCAAAGCATCCTAGGGCAGCCGCTGCATACCCTTACCTTTGGCGCCGGCGATACTTCTGTGTTCTTCAACGCTAGCCATCACGCCAATGAATGGATCACAACGCCTGTTGTGCTTACCTTTTTAGAGCAGTATGCCAATGCTGTTGCCAGCGGTAGCACCCTATACGATCTACCAAGCGACGCCCTTTACCAGACTGTTACGCTGACCATCGCACCGCTGGTCAATCCAGATGGGGTAGATCTTGTGACTGGCTACCTAGATGAAGCCAATCCTGCCTTTGCCTCGGCCTCCGCCATTGCAAACGCTTATCGCAACATTCCCTTCCCGGAAGGATGGAAAGCCAACATTCGAGGCGTAGATCTCAATCTGAACTATCCTGCCGAATGGGCCACAGCCAGAGAGATCAAATATGCCTTGGGCTTTAACAGGCCGGCTCCCCGCGATTTTGTGGGCGCTTCCCCTCTATCCGAGCCGGAATCTCGCGCCCTGCATGCATTGAGTCTGCGCCATCATTTCTCGTTAACGCTATCCTATCATGCCCAGGGAGAGGTCATCTTCTGGCAATTTTTAGATTATCATGTGCCGCAGGGAGAGCAGATCGGCCAGCAGCTTGCCGATGCCAGCGGCTATGCGCTGGAGGATACCCCCTACAATTCCTCTTTTGCCGGGTACAAGGATTGGTTTATTCAGACCTTCCTAAAGCCTTCCTATACCATTGAGGTCGGCCGCGGCACCAGCCCACTGCCCGTCGCACAATTTCCACAGATTTACCGTGACAACTTGGGCCTGATGGCCATGGCTCTG
>ULQP01001927.1_pt1 | contig 12920 bp, 8 predicted proteins | sample 1954571 | NCBI WGS metagenome assembly ULQP01 (sample SAMEA4835657, study PRJEB28245) | human gut metagenome | biome: gut microbiome; material: fecal sample | place: Denmark | collected 2008 | reverse complement strand
AATAAAATTTTTTAAGACATTTTCAAAAATGATTGACAGTTTTTTTGTTTTTTAGAATAAGCATTCAGTTTTGTTTTTAATTTTATGTATTCAATTCAGTTTACGGTTTTCAGATTTTCTTCATCATCCGCAAGTTGTGGATAATGTGGATAACTCTGTGAATAACTCAAAACAGTAACATTTCGTTCACACGTTATTCACATTTATATGTTGATAATTTTTTTTTACATTTATTCGCTTTTTATTTTTATTTTTATGTAACTAGAAAAATTTTAAATATATAACTAATATAATTTCTAAAATCAATATTGTAGGCAATCCTATTGTAAATTTTAGTTTCTTTGTTTTATGATGAAATGTATACATTCCTGCAATTGTTCCTATTCCTCCCCCTAAAGCTGTTACTATAAAAAGTGTTTGTTCTGGAATTCTCCATTTTCCCCATTTGGCTTTTCTTTTGTCTGACCACATCATGTAAAAACCAACTAAGTTTATTATAAATAAATATATTAATATGTTTCTTGTAGAAAAAATATCTATTAATTGCATTTTTTATTTGCTCCCTTCTGCACCGATTATCTCGCTTTTTTTGTGTGCAAAATTGCACCGATTATCTCGCTTTTTTTATGTGCAATGCACCGATTATCTCGCTTTTTTTGTGTGCAAAATCGCACCGAAAAAAAGCGATCTCAAGTGTGCAAAATCAGCCGAATAAGCTCAGCTGATTGCTTTGGCTCATTCCTTCAAGACAACCAAATTGTTTTAGTAATTCGGTTACAGAGTCTCCTATTTTTGCACGAATTTTCATATCGTCTATTGACATGAATTTTTCGTCTTTACGCGCATTCATTATACTTTCTGCTGCAACATTACCAAGTCCTGCTATACTATTTAATGGTGGGCGCAAACAATCTCCTTCTACTTGGAATTTTGTCGCATGTGACTTGTATAAATCAATTGGTAAAAACCTTAAGCCCCTTTCATACATTTCTAAGACTATTTCTAAGTCATCATACATATCTTTATCTTTTGGTGTTGCATTATTTCCCATCATGTCTATTTCTTTCATTTTATTTTTTACTTTTTCTTTTCCATTTATCATTACTTCTGCATCAAATGCTTTTGCTCTTATTGTATAATATGCTGCATAATATGCTAATGGAATATGTACCTTGAACCATGCTATTCTGAATGCATTGGTTACATATGCTGCCGCATGTGCCTTTGGGAACATGTACTTTATTTTTTCACATGATTTTATATACCAATCTGGTACATCATGTTCTTTCATTAGTGGAATATATTCGTCTTTCCACTTCGGTTCTTTGCCTTTTGCAACTTTTCCTTTACGTACTGCTTCCATTATTTTGAATGATTTATCTGGTGGTAAACCTTTTTGAATTAGATATATCATTATGTCGTCCCTACAACAGATTGCTTGTTGCAAGGTTACAATTCCTTGTTCTATCAATGTTTGTGCATTTCCTAACCATACATCTGTACCATGTGATAATCCAGATATACGTATCAATTCATCAAATGTTGTTGGGTGTGTATCCAAAAGCATGCCTCTTGCAAATTTTGTTCCATATTCAGGTATTCCAAATGTTCCTACTTCTGAATGGATTTGTTCTGGTGTTACCCCTAATGCTTTTGTTGAATTGAATATTGACATTGTTTCTTTATCATCTAATGGGATTTCTGTTGGTGCAATCCCTGTAATATCTTGTAACATACGAATTACTGTAGGATCATCATGTCCCAATATATCTAATTTTAACAAGTTTCCATCTATTGAGTGATAGTCAAAATGAGTTGTTATTATATCTGAATTTGGGTCATCTGCTGGATGCTGTACAGGTGTAAATTCATATATTTCTCTTCCTTTAGGTACTACTATAATTCCCCCTGGATGCTGACCTGTTGTTCTTTTTATTCCTGTACATCCTACTGATAGTCTTGCAATTTCTGCCTTATTTACTGGTATGTTTCTTTCTTCAAAATATTTTTTTACATATCCAAATGCAGTTTTCTCTGCAACTGTACCTACTGTTCCTGCTTTAAAACATGTTCCTTTTCCAAATATTACTTCTGTATATTTATGTGCCTTTGCTTGATATTCTCCAGAGAAGTTTAAGTCGATATCTGGCTCTTTGTCTCCATTGAATCCTAAGAATGTTTCGAATGGGATATCCATTCCATCTTTTGCCATTTTTGTACCACATTTTGGGCAGTCTTTATCTGGTAAGTCAAATCCATTTCCTACTCCATAATCTTCAAATTCAGAGTATTTACAATTAGGGCATCTATAATGTGGTTTTAATGAATTTACTTCAGTTATACCTGTCATAAATGCTACAAGTGATGAACCAACAGACCCTCTTGAACCTACAATATAGCCGTCTTCATTGGATTTCCATACTAATTTTTGAGCTATAATATACATTACAGAATATCCATTACTAATTATTGAATTTAGTTCTTTGTCTAGTCTAGTTTGAACAATTTCTGGTAATGTATCTCCATATAGCTCATGTGCTTTTTTATATGCTATATTCTTGATATCTTCTTCACATCCAGGTATATGTGGAGGGCATTTTTCTGGTGATATTGGGTCTATCCTGTCACACATATCTGCAACTTTGTTTGTGTTTGTTACTACTACTTCATATGCTTTTTCTTTGCCTAAATATTCAAATTCTTTAAGCATTTCTTCTGTTGTTCTTAAATATAATGGTGCTTGCTCATCTGCATCTTTATATCCTTGCCCTGCTTCTAATATACGCCTATATACTTCATCTTGAGGGTCCATGAAGTGGACATCACACGTTGCTACAACTAGCTTTCCTAATTTTTCTCCTAATGCAACAATTTTTCTATTTATATCTTTTAGATATTCTCTATCTGGTACTACTCCATTTCTTACTAAGAAGTCATTATTTCCTATTGGCTGAATTTCTAGATAGTCATAATCTCTTGCAATATTTTCTATTTCCTCATCTGATTTTCCAAGTTCTATTGCTTGATATAATTCTCCAGCTTCACAAGCACTACCTAATATTAAGCCCTCTGAATATTTTTTGTACAAGCTTTTTAAGATACGTGGTCTCTTGTAAAAATAATGTAAATGTGATAATGATACTAGTTTGTAAAGGTTTCTTAATCCTATATAATTTTTAGCTAAAATTATGGCGTGATATGTATTTAATTTTTTATATTCTTCTTTTTTTGCTTCTTCATCTCTTCCTTTTGTATCAATCTCTTCAACTGTAGTAACACCTCTATCTCTTAATCTGTCTAACATTACATTAAATACTTTTACTGTTGTATCAACATCATCTAATGCTCTATGTGCTACTTCTACTTTTATTCCTAATTCATCTGCAATTTTACCTAGTTTGTATTTTTTCATATTTGGGAATACATCTTTTGCAAGTGTTAGAGTATCCAGAACTGTGTAGTCAAAATCATATCCCAAAACTTTTGCATTTTGCTTTAAAAAGCCTACATCGAATTTGGCATTATGTGCAACAATTATTGAATCTCCTAAAAATTCTAATATTTTAGGGAATACTTTGTCTATTGTTTCTGCATCTTTTACCATTTCATCTGTGATATTAGTAACTTCTACAACTCTTTGTGGAATTGGCTTTTCTGGATTTACAAAGCAACTGAATTCATCTATTACTTTTCCATCTTTAACTTTCATTATTCCTACTTCTGTTATTTTTTCTGTAACTGCTGAAAATCCTGTTGTTTCTAAGTCTAGTACACAATATGTGGTGTCAAGTGGTTGACCTTTGGCATTTGTTACTGAATTTTCTTTATCTGGTGCTAAATATGCTTCTACACCATAAATAACTTTCATATCTGGATTGTCTCTTCCTAGTAAATGATATGCTTCTGGAAATGCTTGTACAACTCCATGGTCTGTAATTGCAATTGATTTCATTCCCCATTTCATCGCTCTTTTTATTAAGTCTGTTGCTGATGTCATTGCATCCATTGCGCTCATTTTGGTGTGCATATGTAGTTCTACTCTCTTTACTTCCGCATTATCCATTCTCACTGTTTTTGGCTTTGGTTCTGATACCATAATCGTATTTGCCATTACTGTTAATTCATTTGAAAATGTGTCCATTTGTGCTTTTCCAGCAAGTTTTATAGCAGGTGTTGAGCCTAAACGCTTTATTATTTTTTTTGCACTATTTCCTGGCAAAAATGCTTTACATGTCATGGTACTTGTTCCATCATATATATCTATACTTAAAATTACTTTTCCTGATTTTGTCTCTTTATCTTCCATTGCTTGAATTTCGCCATCTATACATACACTTCCAGACTCTGGATTAAGGTCAGCTATTTTTACTAATGGCTCTTTTATCACTGGTGCTGAACCTAAGATTAATGGCGAACTGTCATCTTCTTCTGGAATTGGTGGCAATCCTTCATCACTTATTTCTGCTATAATATTTGCCATTACAGTGATGTCTCCTGCATATGCATCTAATCCTGCTTTTCCCGTTGTTTTTATAGCTTTTGCTGATTTCATTTTTTCTAGTATTTCATTTCCTTTAGTTGCATCTTCCGCAAATGATTTACATGTAATAACTCCTGTTCCATCATAAATTTCGAATATTAACATTCCTTTTCCAGTTTTGGTCTCTCTACATTCACTGTTTACTATTCTACCTTCTAATGTAATTCTTCCTGAGTTTGCATCAATTTCTTTTATTTTTAATTTCTTTTCTTTTGCTCTTGATGCCTTTCCAAATATTATGTCTTCTGCCTGTGGTAACTCTTCCATTTCTAGTACATATCCATTTTCGTCTACAGGTGGCATAGCATAATCTGCTTCATTATATGGTCCTTCTGGAATTGGTGGCATTTCCCCTGGTATATTTTCTGGCATTGATGATATTGAAGACATTCCTTGCAGTTCTGAAGCATTATTGTGTTGTCCTTCTTGATGTGTTCTTATTTCCATTCCTCTCATTGCCTCATGTACTGCCTGTTCTTCAATTTCTTTTGTTTTTTCTTGAAAAGCTTTCATTTCTTGTTCTGTGATTTTTTCTTCTATATTTACAATGTATTTTTTTCCAAATAAATTGTGTATTACATTTTCTAGCTCTCTATCTAATTTTCTTGCTTTTAAAAAGTCTGCTCCTTTTATTTGCATATATACATTTACATCTTTTTCTGTTAATTCAACTTTACTTTTCAATAGCAATAATGGCCTCATTAGTGGATATTTATGTGCCATATAACATATCAAATTTTCCCATTCGTCATCTACTCTCTTTATGTATGTGCCTTCTGCATATGTTATTATCATATGTACTTGTCCAAATTGAAATCTTTCTCTTAAAAATTTTTCCAAATACCATATTTCCTTTATTTCTATATATTCATCAGATGCCATGCCTAATTCTAATGTGTTTATTTTTTTTATTAAGTTCATTTTTGTTATCATCGCATCTGCTATGTTACTATTTGTTTTGTAATCGCTAAATACATCTCCTATTTTTCTGCTCTTTCTTGGTTCTTGTGTTTCTTGATTTTCTTGTGCTTGCGCCATTTTCGCTTTCTTTCCTTTCTTTTGCTGGTTGTTTGCTTTAACTGATCTTTGAATCTCTTGTTTTTCTTGTTGTATTTTATCACATTTTTTGATTTTATTCTATATTTTTGCACATTTTAGATCGCTTTTTTTCGGTGCATTGCACACCTGAGATCGCTTTTTTTCCGTGCAGATTTAATAATTTTTTCTCAAAAAGACCTTGAAATTTTCACAAAAAAATATTATCATATATGGAGTTTATGTTATAAGGAGGTATACTAATGGCGAAAGCTTCAATAAAAAAACAAGAACCAAAAAGAGATGAAGTTGAATTTGGTCCAAAAGCCGAGAAAAATATTGAAATTAACTCAATTAATAATATTGAAAATAATGAAACTAGTTTAGAAAATTTAAAAAATATTTTGCAAGATTTAAAAAGTGTTTTGACTAATTTAGGTGTTAATATTTCTGAATTGGAAGTTTCTCTTGCTTCTGATAAAAATGAAGAAAAAAATTCTAATGATGAAGAAAAAGTTGATGAACAACCTAAAGATAGTGATGTACTTTTGATTTCAGAAACTCAAGGTAAAGTTGTATTACCTTACAAAATAGAAGATGTTGAAAAAATTCTTGATAAAAATAAAAGTTATTCTAACATTCAAGATGTAATTGATGGTGAATATACTTTCCCAATTGATAAATACAAAAATTCATCTAAGTCAAGATTTAAAGAGGCTTATAATTTAATGAGAAAAAAAGAAAAAGCTTCTGTTTTTGATAGCATAAGTCTTGCTACAGAAGTTGTTTTTAATAGTTCTCTTAATCCTGCTGTAATAACAGCTTGTAACAATTTGGACCAACTTGATGTTTATCTTGATTGTTTGTCTTCTAATGAACTTGATAAATTTAACTATTTTAAAGTTAAATATGAAATTGTTCCAAAAAAATAATTTTAAGGTGTCTATATAGAATGAACCCCAATTATTAAACACAAAAGTCTAATAACTGGGGTTCAATATATTTGCATCTTTTTTTAATCTTTTATTGCATTTGCTATTAATTTGTCTAAAAGTTCAGAATATTTAATTCCAACTGCTTCAAATAATTTTGGATACATACTTATTTTTGTAAAACCTGGCATTGTATTAATTTCGTTTATGTATATTTTATTTGTATCTTTTTCTATAAAAAAGTCTACTCTAGCTAATCCGCTTCCATCAATTGCTTTAAATGCTCTTATCGCAAGTTTTTGAATTTGCTCAATCTGTTCTTTAGAAATATCTGCTGGAATTATTGTTTTTGACTCTGGAATGTTGTATTTTGCATCAAAACTGTAAAATTCTTCTGCTGACATTATTTCGCCAACAGTTGAAGCTCTTACTTCTGTTCCATCCAAAATCGCACATTCCACTTCTCTTGCATTTATTCCTTGCTCTATTAAAATTTTGTTATCATACTGACCTGCATTTTCAATTGCCATTTTTAGTTCTTCATTATTAGTAGCCTTTTTTACTCCTACCGATGAACCAGAATTTGATGGTTTTACAAACATTGGATAATTCAATTTTTTAGTTATACTTTCCACCTTGAATTCTTCCTCTTCAAAATTCTCATTTACTATTATGTATCCATTCTCTTTTTTCTTTATATATACATATGGTGCTTCTGGAATTCCGGCCTTTTCAAAAATAATCTTTGCATATACTTTATCCATCCCTACACTTGATGCTAGTACTTTACAGCCCACATATGGAACTTTTAGCATTTCTAACATTCCTTGTATTGTTCCATCTTCTCCTCCAAGGCCATGTAAAACTGGAAACACTACATCCAACTTTTTTAGTGTCCATATCAGATTATAAATTTCTTCTTTTTCATCATCTATAACCTCATACCACTTTCCATACTTGTTTATATATATTTCATGTATCTCATATTTTTCTTTATCTAGATTCTCTATAACTGACTTTGCAGACATTACTGATATATCATGTTCTGTTGATACACCACCATAAACAATTCCTAATTTTATCATATTACAATCCTCCGCTTCCTTTAATTATATGACCTAAAATTCTATTTATTCAAATTATTTTAGTCTATTCATTGCCTCGATTGTATTTTCTCTAGTTGCAAAAGCAGTTAATCTGAAATAGCCACCTCCACTAGGTCCAAATCCGCTTCCAGGTGTTCCTACTATATTATATTCTTTTAGTAATTTGTCGAAGAATTCCCAAGAAGTTAATCCATCAGGAACTTTTAGCCAAATATATGGTGCATTAATTCCTCCATATACTTCATATCCTGCTTCTTGTAATCCTTCTCTTATTATTTTTGCATTTTCTAAATAATAATTAATATTTTCTTTTATTTGTTTTTGCCCCTCTTCGGTATATATTGCCTCGGCTGCTCTCTGAATTATGTATGATGCACCATTAAATTTTGTGCAAGTTCTTCTATTCCACAACTTGTTAAGCTCTACTTCTTCACCATTTTTAGTATATCCTTTTACTTGTTTTGGAACCACTATATATCCACATCTCAATCCTGTAAAACCTGCTGTTTTTGAATAACTTTTGAATTCTATTGCAACTTGTTTCGCACCTTCAACCTCATATATACTTCTAGGGATGTTTTCTTCTGTTATGAATGCTTGATATGCTGAATCATATAATATTACTGCTTTGTTTTTTATTGCATAATCCACCCATTTTTTTAATTCTTCTTTTGTTAGCGCAGTTCCTGTTGGATTGTTTGGAAAACATAGATAAATTATATCTACTTTTTCTTTTGGCAATTGTGGCTTGAAGTAATTTTCTTTATTTACTGGCAAATATACTATTTTTTCATATTTTCCTGTTTCTTTATTAAATTTTCCACTTCTGCCAGACATTACATTTGTGTCTAAATATACAGGATATACTGGGTCTGTAATTGCTACTTTATTGTCTATTGCAAAAATGTCTACAATATTTCCGCAGTCACATTTGGCTCCATCTGATACAAATATTTCATCTAGTTTTATATCTATTCCTTTTTCTCTATATTCATTTGAGATTGCTTCTCTTAAAAATTCATATCCTTGTTCTGGTCCATATCCTTTAAATCCATCTTGAGTTGCAACTTCATCAACTGCTTTATGCATAGCCTCTATACAAGCTGGTACAATTGGTCTCGTAACATCTCCTATTCCTAGCTTTATTATTTTTTTGTCTGGATTTTGTGAAGAATATTCAGCAACTTTTTTAGCTATTGTTGAAAACAAATAACTGTCTTGTAATTCTAAAAAATTTTCATTTATATAACTCATAATATGCCTCCTTGTTCTATAAGTTCCCCTTCGAACACTGTTGTTGCAGGTCCAGTCATATATACATGATTATTTTCTTTATTCCATTCTATTTCTAAGTTTCCACCTAATAATTCAATTGTAACTTTTCTATCTGTTAATCCGTTTAGATTGCAAGCTACTGCTGTTGCACATGCTCCTGTACCGCATGCAAGTGTCTCTCCTGCACCTCTTTCCCATACTCTCATTTTTATTGTATTTCTATCTATTATTTGAACAAATTCTACATTCGTTCTTCTTGGAAAAGCTTTGTTTACTTCTAATTCTTCTCCATATTTTTTTACATCAAATTTGCTTGTATCTTCTACAATTGTTATTGCATGTGGATTTCCCATTGATACACATGTAAATTTAAATTCTCTATCTTTAGCTTTCAATACCAAGTTTTTTACTGGCTTTTCTGTTGATACTACTGGAATCTTTTTTGCTTCTAAAATTGGGTCTCCCATATCAACTCTAACTGTTTTTACTTTTCCATCTTCTACATTTAATTCTAATATTTTGATTCCTGCTAATGTTTCAATTTTTAGTGTTGTTTTGTCTGTCATTCCTTTGTCATAAACAAACTTTGCCACGCATCTTATTCCATTTCCACACATCTCTGCTTGTGAACCATCTGAATTAAACATTGTCATCTTAAAATCTGCCACTTCGCTTTTTTCAATTAAAATTAGTCCATCAGAACCTATTCCGAAATTTCTGTTGCTAACAAATCGAGCTAGCTCTGACCTATTTTCAATCTTTTGATTTATTGCGTCCATGTAGACGTAGTCGTTTCCTAGCCCTTCCATTTTTGTAAATTTTATCATTTTTATCACCCTCTATTAGGTATTAATTTTTGTGCCAAATATATTTATATTCAACTATTGGAATTTTATCACAATTATTTTTATATGTCTAGATATCAGAAAAATATAAAAAACTCAAGTTATATCTTTGTACTTTTAAAATATAACTCGAGTTTTTATATATATTATACTATTTCTCTAATGCTTCTATTTCTTTTTCACTCAGTCCTGTTATTTCTGCTATTTGTTTTATTGGCATTTTTTGTTCTTTTAATTTTTGGGCAATTTCTTTTTTTCCTCGTTTTAGCCCAATCTCTTCTCCATGTTTTTTTCCTTCTTCTCTTCCTTCTTCTCTAGCATAATGAAGTGCTGACTTTTCCTCCAAATTGGACATTAGTCTAATCTCTGATAATCGTTTTACTTCTTCATCTCCTGTTAAAACTTCATAGTTTTCAACTGCTTTTTTTACCTTATCATTCTTCTCACATGCCATTTCTAACAACTCCCCTCTTTCCATGTCCAGAAATGAAAGCCAATGATTTATTGTTCTGGTCATATCTGGATTTTCTTTTCTAAACTTTTCTAATTCTATGTAATAATATTTTACATCATTATTTAGTTCGTATCCTCTGTCGTCTTTGGCAACTCTTATAGTTTCTGTTACATATTCCGGAGATTCTATAAATGAATAATCTAATATTGCTATTATTATTATTGGTTTTAATTTTCTATAATCTTCTCCTGCCCCTAATTGTTCTGTTATCTTTTTGCTTGTTTTAGCAATATTTTTATTTTACTTTTTATAAAAAACGTGTTTAATAAAAGTCATAGGCATCACTCTCCGTCCTGTATGATATTTTTTAATACTGATTTATTTTCTTTGAATAAAACTTTTGAAAAAAATCAAGATTTTAAAATTTGTTTTGCCTTTCCTAAGTTGCTTTTCGTACTATAAATTCAGTACATATCTAATATAACATATCTTGCTACATTTAGCAAGACCTTTTTACAAATTTTAGTATTACTGTTTAATTTTTTATGTAAGCTATAAACATAATCATCTCTAGTATTGTATGCTTTTACTTTTTAGTAAATCTCATCGCCTTCTTATGTTTTTATGTCGAACATTTCTGTTTTTTTTCGCAAAAAAGAAGGTGTATAATACAATGTGCTTTATATTTCACACACTGTATTATAAACCTTCTAGTCCGGTGAGGAGACGACTCTCACTATGTTGCTTCGCATCATGTGTGAACCGTCTTCCTTTTGTTCTAATTTTTATATTTAATTCTTTGTTTGAGCTCCTTCTAGTTTTTCGCTGTACAGGACTCAGGTCTACGACTTAGAAAAGTGAAACTCTGAAACCAATACTGCTGTAGTAGTAGGTCGTAACGCTGCCGTTACGGTAGGCTGCTGGATACTTGTCGCCACCGTTGCCGTAATAGCCCCCACGATCGGCGCAAGGAAGGTTTGAATCAGAAGTATATTCCAATGTCCATTCCCATACATTCCCAGCTAAATCATATATTCCCTGTTTACTAAATGTTTCACTCGCTCCTGTTGATAATAATACACTTTTATTTGAATCTTTTTTTCCATATGCTCCACTTGTCCATCCTGAACCATTTGGTGCATATTTTGAATTTTCATTTGTTATATTCCATAAATTGTTTGCGTAATTCCCCCAATTTGTACTATTAGTTTTTAAATCTGCTTGTGCTGTTCCTTTTGTTTCTAAATATTTTAATACTAAATCCCATTGCACTCCAAACATTAAACTACTTGTATATTTTCCACTTTCCATTTTATTTGCCAATGTTTGAGCTTGACTGCATGTTACATAATTATATGGATATGCATTTTGTTTTATTACTGGTATTTCTTTTGGTGCTGTTGTTGATGAACCTGATGTCTTAGGTGTACTTTCTATTCCTGTCTCATATTTTCCTACATAAAATCCTCCATTTTGGTATACACTTTTTAACATTTTCTGTTTTAATGCAGTATATTGTTCGCTTTTTAATCCAGTAACCTCGTCAGAATAATATTCATCTTTGTAACTTGTTCCATCTCTATAATCATTTGTATATGTGTGTAAATCTGTTTCTATCGCTGTATATTCTTCTGTTGTAAAGTTTTTTATATTTAGTCCTGCTGTTGGATATACTTCTGACGTTTTTGGCACCTCTATCCACACATATTGATTTCCTTTACTATCTTGTATTGTTAATCCATTTTCCAATGTTGTTCCTTCTACTTGTGTAAATCCATCTGGCAAATATGTTCCTCCTGTTGTTTTTGGCTTTTGACTTGTTACTGTTGTTGCTCCCCCATTTATTTCTTCCCCTGGTTGTTTTGGCTCTGCATCTATATTTACTCCTATTTCTGTTGATAAATTCTCTTTTGTCTCATCTATTGGTGTTTTTAGTAATTTTACTTTTACTGTCATTGTTGTTTCTTCCCCAGCTTTTAATGTTGTTTTATCAAGACTGCATTGTACTTCAAAATATTCATCATTTGTACTTGTTGCCTTTGCTGTTAAATCTGTTGATAAGTCTGTACTTTGATTTTTTACTGTATATGTTGCTATTGCTGTTTGTCCTTTGGCATTTAATCCTGATACATTCATCGTTCCTTGTGTTTTATCAGCAGTATTTATTGTTGCTGTTGTAGTTCCATCTCCACTTGTTTGCGGTTCTCCTATTAACTCTACTTTAAAATTATCTGGATTTCCTTCTGATTTTGCTGTTCCGTCTATATTCAATCCTACCTTTGTTATTGCTGCATATCCTACTGCTACTAGCAAGATTGCAACTAATAGTATTCCACCAATAATTTTACTATTTGTTCTTCTCATCTTACTTTTTTCATCCTTTCTTAATATATTTTTTATAATTTTACACTTTTTGTGGATTATTTTTCTTTAAGGTACATACTTAAAGAAAAAAAGTTCAATTTGATTATAACAATAAAAGTTTTATTTTGCAATACATTTTCGACATAAAATAGGTAAACGATAAATGAAAAGGCGAATTCAATTTTCAAAAAATGCCTCCCAATTATTAAACTATTTTTTATATAATAATTGGGGGCTTCATAATTCTAGAATTTATTCTTCAATATTCAGTTCTTTATATTCACCATCATAATTTTTCATATCTTGTGGAAGATCTTTTGACCATGGCAAATATTTTTCTATATCACTTTCTTTTTGCTCTCCTTCCAG
>ULQP01012052.1_pt1 | contig 13094 bp, 6 predicted proteins | sample 1954571 | NCBI WGS metagenome assembly ULQP01 (sample SAMEA4835657, study PRJEB28245) | human gut metagenome | biome: gut microbiome; material: fecal sample | place: Denmark | collected 2008 | reverse complement strand
GCTTATGAATATGGCACGCGTCACCCGAAAGAAGAAATTCTTGACCGTTTGGCACTTGCGCTTGATGTGGTTCCCAGTATGCTGCAGCCTTTGGATGTCGATACTGTGGAGGGTCTTTTGGGAATCATTTATGAAATGCACACCAGCTATCACGGTCTGGAAATTGTAGAAGATGAAGATGGGCGTGTTTCGATTCGTTTGCCCGACACTTTACAGGCCATGCCCGCAAAGAAGTCACTGCTCAGAATCAAGCGCATTCTGGATCAAAGCACACGCAACCTGCCGGAACCGGAATACCAAACAGAGGAGCAGCTTGCCGAAGACGCAGAGATTTTTCCGGACACGGGCGTTTCTGTCGGACAGGAGCGCAGATGGCAGAAAGAGCATGAGGGATTACTGATGCACGCCACTGACTTGTACAAGCCGGAAATCAATTATAATCAGCTTTTTGCAGATAAAGAAGCGCTTCAAAACAGCGAAGATGATACCGATAGTGAGGACATTCCTTTATGAACGATTATTCCTTAAAAGAAAATCAGCATAAACTTGCCGAAGCCATTTATAATGATTATAGTGTGCTGAAATTTGGTGCTTTTGGCGAGAAGTATCTCTATGCCGTCTGTGATTATGATGTCCGTAAGTACAATAGCTTGCGTCGCCGCCCGGATTTCCGGCAGTTTATCGCAGACAAGGATAAACACTACCGCCGTTTGATGAGCATTTTGATGGTACGAAGCTGGTCTCTTGATGATTCTTTTGTTGAGGAAAAGACAAAGCGCCCTTTCATGTGGGATCACATTACCGATAAAATGCGCAGAAAAAATGAGTATTGGATTGACCAGCAGATATTGCATGATGTGAAAAAGGGGAGCTAAAGAATATACGCATCTTGGGAAGGATAAAGTCATTATGGATAGTCAAACAATAGTGAGCAAGGTCAATTCATACCTTCACGAATCGGCAACTACACTCGTAACATGGTTGGAAGGAATTCTGCCAAGAGTTGCCGACACATGGTGGGAAGACTGCGTGCTTAATAGTTTGAGCTATACTCAACGCGAAATTGCAAAAACGAAAGCATTCTCTAAGTTATCAGACTTTGACCTTGCAGCACTACTTCGAATTGCAAACAAAGCGTGGTATGATATGCGAACCGTAGCATATTTGCCGAGTTCAGAACGCGAAGTTATACGAGAAATGATGACCGTGCGTAATAACTGGGCTCATTGTAGCGCTGAACTACCAGGAAAAGATGTTGTTCTCCATGATCTCCATACAATTCTCAATCTGATTTCCCAACTCGGCGGTGACAAGTCAATCATAAAAGACATTAGCGAGTTCATTCAATATGTTGAACGCCCAGATAGCCTTAAAACAAGTGCCCCAACTAACAAAGAAAATTGTTCTTCAATGCAATCTATGCCTTTCATGGGCGATGGAATTATTCAAGAGAACAGTCTTGTTTGCTTGGTTGGTTCCCCGGAAGTACGTGGTATTGTACACACGATCACAAATATTGGATCTGTTACAAAGTACGACGTCTTTGTGGATGGAAAGTTGAATAGCTACTACACAGGGCAAATTAAACTTGTTGAGGAAAGTGCTGGATATGATTGGGTGAGTGTAAGCACGGCGCGCAGCTATTTGACTGCATATCAAATTAATAATCCTTCCTCTCATAATTTATATTCGCTTAACTCTGCGAGAATTGACTTTGTTCCGTATCAATTCAGACCGGCAATTAAAATGATACATGCTGATGAACCCCGTATTTTAATTGCGGATAGTGTTGGCGTAGGCAAAACAATAGAGGCCGGATTGATAATAAAAGAGCTCGAGGCTCGAACCGAACTCGATAAAATAGTAGTTATCTGCCCACGTCCTTTGGTTGCAGAACGAAAATGGGAAGATGAAATGAAGCGCTTCGATGAAGAATTTATTCCCGTCGACGGTGCAACTTTGCGTCAAATCATCTCTGATACTAATCGCGATGGTGAGTGGCCGATTCGTTACAACAAAGTGATTATTCCATACTCAATCATGGATAATCGTTTGTACAACGGCGATGACCAGAAGAGAACGCGTACTTTTGGATTGACAGAATTAGATCCGGAGCCGCATTTCGATTTGGTTATTGTAGATGAGGCTCACCATATTCGAAAAGGTAGTATGGATAAAGAAAAGGCATTTGCTTATAAGTGTACAAAATATTTCTGCGATCATGCAGACGCTGTTGTAATGTTGACTGCAACGCCATTGCAAACAGGTGATGATGATCTATTCACTTTGCTTAATGTCCTTCGCCCTGATATTGTGATTGATCAAAAGACATTTGAAATGATGTCGTGCCCGAATGAGTATATTTCTCGTGCTATTCGGGTTATTCGTGCTGCCAAAGAAGGTTGGGCTGAGACTGCAATTAGTGAGCTGCTTGATGTAAGACGTACCCAGTGGGGTGATAATGTTATTGCGGAAAATCCTCTGTACGATGATATTATGATACGCCTAGAGAAAAGCGAAATCACTCGGGAAGAGAGAGTGAAGCTAATCTCGGATATAGAGTCTCTACATAGTTTTGCTACAATTATCAATCGAACTCGAAGAAAGGATATTCAGGACTTCTGTGTTCGTAGAACACATACCGTATCTACTGAATTTACAGAGTATCAGCAACGGCTTCATGATGAATTACTATCCTTCGAGAAAGCCGTACTGTCAATGCTACATAATTCGCGTGCTGTAACTTTCATGATGAGTACAATTAAGCGTCAAGCAGCCAGTTGCATATTTGGACTAGCCCCTTATATTAGGGATATTATTTCCAAACGAATCAATCAGTTGAATGATGACCCTGATGTTAAATTTGACAGCTTTAATATGGATGGTTCTTCGGAAGATGCAATATCTTCTCTTGCAGCCAATATACTCAGCATGGCAGACAACCTGCCTCCAGAGGATCCGAAGCTGGAGGAAACGCAAAAGATTATCAAGCAAAAGCAAGAAATGCCGAACAACAAAGTTATGTTGTTTAGCACTTTCCGCCACACATTGGCCTACCTGAGGGAAAAACTGGTAGAGCTTGGCTATCGAGTCGAGCAGGTAGATGGTTCTGTCAAAGATGAGCAAAGATATGCATTTAAATCCCGATTTGAATTGCCCAAAGAAGACTCAAACGCCATCGATATTTTACTCTTCACTGAAGTTGGCTCCGAGGGCCTTGATTACCAGTTCTGTGACATGATGATTAACTATGATCTTCCTTGGAACCCAATGCGTATTGAGCAAAGAATCGGACGTATCGACCGGCGCGGACAAAAGAGCGAGGCAGTTAATATTTACAATGTTATTACCGAGAATACTATCGATGCAGAGATTTACTACCGCTGTCTCATGCGAATTGGTATTTTTGAAAATAGCATTGGCGAATGTGAAGAAATCTTGGGCGAAATAGCAACCGGAATTGAAGGTATTATTCTTGACTCTTCCCTTACTGATGATGAGCGAAAATATAAGTTGGAGCAGGTTGCTGACAATGAAGTTCGTAAGTTACAAGAAATTACTCGGCTTGAAGAGGAAGAAAAGGAACTGTTCGGTTTCGATTTGACAGAATTTACAACTGCACAGGAAATCAAGCGTGCCGAAAATCCTTGGCTCACACCGCAGGGACTTCAAGGCCTTATCGAACAGTATTTCAAAGAAATCCTCGGAGACGGAGTCTATATTCTGGGTGATGGCCCTATGAAAAATCTCAGACTTAACGCGTCTGCCAGAGGCATACTCAAGGACGAATTGCGGAAAATGCCGGGTAGCAGAAATGCTATGAGAAGGGCTTGGGAAAACTATTTGAGTGGGAAAAAGCCAAATCATACTATCACCTTTGATACGGACGCAGCTGCAAAGGATCGTAACAGTTTCTTTATTACAGCTATGCACCCTTTGGCTAAGCAGGCTGCAGAGCATTTTGCAAAGGGCAAAACACTTTACTTGAAGCTACAACACTATTCAAATACTATCCCGGCAGGCAATTATCCGTTCTCTGTATATGCATGGAGATTCACTGGATTTAATGATTATACGCGCCTTGTGACAATCTGCGAGAATGAACAGGTTACAGGAGAATTGCCAGCCATTCTGGAGAGCGCATCGAACGCTCAAATCAAGGGAGCAATGAACTGCGATTGGTCTAAACTAGAAGCAATTCAGGTTACACGTTGGATGGCTGCTCGAACTAAACACAAGCAGGATATTAGTACAACGATTACTTTTAAGCTGGAAAGTTTGGCTAATAATCAAAGAAATAGAATTCGATCCTTAGAGCAGCAGATTGAGGACGCTTTTGATGACTCTATCCGTCGAATGAAGATGAGCGAATTGGAAACCGTTAAAGAAAACTATTCCCGCAAGGTTAATGAAATCCAGTCCCTTGCGGCGAAAGCTGATATTTATACAACGCTCCTGGTTAATGGTGTTGTCACCGTTATGGAGGAATAAAATGAAAAGGCTTAAGGATCTTTCCACTGACTATGGAAAAGTTGATTGTTGTGATCTTGGGTCGCGACAGTTGGAAGCACTGCGCGATGGATTGAAGCAGATTTCAGCGAGCGAAATAAATTCTGCAGATGATGGGAAACTGTTTATTGAATTGCTGCGCAAATTTCGTGAGGCCGTAGCAGAAAACGATAAATTCCATGGGGAAAACTATCCGCAACTTTTAAATTCCTTGCTCTCAGTGGGGGAAGACGGTCTGTATTCTAACAGTCTGCGGTTTATTTTTGAATTGATACAAAATGTTGATGACTGTGAGTATGCTACTTCAGATGATTGCAAACTGGATATGCACTTTGATTTCAATAGCGATGAAATTGTTCTTGCCTATAATGAAGTGGGCTTTACGCCTTTTAATGTATTTGCAATAACGGGTATTGCTGAGGCTGCCAAAAATATCTCGGCATCAAAAAATCAGATTGGCGAAAAAGGCATCGGCTTTAAATCCGTTTTTGGCGTAGCGAAGCAAGTGCTAATTCGAAGCGGCTGGTTTTCCTTTAAGCTGTACAAAGAAAATTTTACAATTCCATACGCGACGTATAAAGACGACCAATATTGCCCTGGCACTCAGATGACGCTTTATGTTCCCGGACGAGCAAAAGAAATCTACAGGCAAATCAGGGATCAATACTGCCGAAAAGAGTCTTTATTTGCTAAGAATCCACTGCTATTCTTAAATAAGCTAACATCGCTCAGGCTGTATTATGATACTTGGCGAAGCATGGAATTCAGGGTGTCTAGGACAGCAATCCCGGATACAGGAAAAATCTACCGTGAAGATAATGTGAAAATCTCTGTTAATCTTCGCGACCATGACAACGGCACTGATAGAGAAACTATTGAATCCATCACCTGTACCAGGTATACATATCCTGTTCTTTATAGCCATAAGGCTTGCCAATCTCGATATGGTGAGAAAACCCTTGTTGGCAGTGAAGGTGGAAAGCATATGCTTCTACAGGCGGTGCTTCCTTGCGTTAAGGATGTTGATAAGGTTGGGCATGGTGGACTCTACTCTTTTTTACCTACACAGTTGGCATTTACTGTACCTATCGTTTGCCACGCTCCATTTAAACTTGATGCATCTCGTGAATTTGTAGATCCACAGGATAAGGATAATCCTGGCGGGAATCTCTGGTTTACAGAAACTGTTAAATTTCTTGCAGAACTTATAGACTATGTTTTCCCTGATTGGGCTAAAATTGTACACAAGAATATTGTGCATTATTTGCCGTCTCAACAAGATAGCCTTATCGCATTAAACAACGGAAAGGAAAAATGCCTTAGCAGACTGAGCCCATTCAAGGGAAGTCATTACTTGACTTTGCCTTTATTTGAAACTATAGATGGTAAGTTTGAGAGCGCTAAGGAGATTTTTTGCTTTGATTCTACAGAAAAAATCGTTGAACCGATACAGGTCGCACAGTTGATTGGCGCAACCAAGTCTCTTTTCCTTGTACCGAAAGGCGTCAATGTTAATGGATTTGGTATTGATATCGAAAAAGATGTTTATAATCGTTTGTTTAGGCGAGCAATGTTTGCACCTCAGCTGACATGTGAAATTCTTGATTACCTAGAAAGCGTTGGATATGAGTACAGTGAGAAAGAATTTCCAAAGGATGTAGAGTTGAAATTTGAAACTGCACAGATCGAATGCGTTATGAAGCATAAACGGTTGGCAGGTATTATTCTTGAGATTGCAAACAATGCGGTTCGACATAATAGCCGGCCAAGGTTTTCTGTAATCGGTGTCACGGGTGTGCCAATTGTAGATGCCCTTTATAAAGGCTTTCAATTAAGCGAAACACCGAGGGTTGTAGAAAACTTCATGATGTATTGTGGGGCAGTGTGTATATGCCTTGATATGCCTGAGAACCAATTCCTACCATGCTATAACGGCATTGTGCTCTCCGCAAGTAATCCACTTTCTTCTTTTGCGGCCTTCTGTTATGAAATGGATTCGCGCGACACATTTGCAATTAGAATTAAATTGCGCGAAGCTTCTGATCAGCTCAATCAATGCGTTGAAAACAACTCTGGCACGGCATCAGATTATATCCGTGATTTGAGGAATATTCGACTTACAGTCAAAGATTCCTTGGGAGAAACAGGATACAAGAATTATCTTGACCTTATTCTTAAGTCTGGCACAGATCGTACAAGATTCGTTCAGGAGTTGCTGCAGAATTCTGACGATTGTATTTATCCGCAGGAGTGCACGCCCACCTTTACACTTACACAGCATGGTAACACCATTGTAATTGAACATAACGAAGTTGGCTTCACAAGGGCAAATATTCGTTCTATTACTGCAATTGGCGAATCAACGAAGAACCGCCTCCTGAATGAAGATTTACGTTCTATCGGCGAAAAGGGCGTTGGCTTTAAGACGGTGTTTGCTATAGCCTCAGAAGTGAAAATTTATAGTGGTGAGTATAACTTTTCCCTTAAAGCAGAAGCGCCAACCATCCCTCAACTACTGAAAGGTGTAAAAGAGCCTGTCAAAGGCACTCGGATGGAAATCATACTAAAGGATCGTTTGGCGATGCCATCGCTGAAGCCTGCCGATATCCTTGAACTCTGTCTTTGCTTGCGTCAGTTGAAAACAATTGATATTAATGGTTATAGGGCATCAATAAATGATACGGAGACGCACAGAACGATTACTATAGACAAGCGTTCCTATAGCTTTCATAAATATGTACACACTTTTACAGTTACAAATCCAAATGCCTTGGAAGAGAGAAAGAATGGAACGCGGAAAATTAGCCCTAGCCAACAAATTGTGTGCTATGTTCCCGATAAATCTTCTGCTACAGATTATCCGCTGTACGTAGGCCTTCCTACAAAGCATAGAATTAGGATTCCTATGGCTATTGATGCGCCATTTGAGCTGACTACGTCTCGAGAAGAAATTGAAACAGATTGTGCAGCATGGAATAACCTTATCAGAGAAGAAATGTATAATGCCATTGTAGAGGTTATGCATGAAAGAAAGGTGGAAGACGGAGCTAATATTCTTAGGTTCGCAAGATTCAGGTATCAGTTTAGTGGATATGTAAACGATTTGTCTGACCTTTCGTACTTAAACAACTATGATTATTTGAATAGGCTACGCTCGGAAAAAATACTGCCTACCTTCGATGCGAAAACTTTTGTTTCTGCTTCCAGTGAGAAGGCATTTAGATATCCGGAGGCGGCACTTCTTCTGCTTGATGAACTTTCAATGACTGACTATGGATCACTAAGTCCGGCAACGATTATTAATTCAAAGATAGATGACGTGTCTAAAGAGCAAAAAGAGCGTATAGATGCGGTCTTTAATTCGCTGGCTTGTGAAGATGTTCCGTTTGCAAAGGCGTTTTCTCTGCTTCAGGAGCATGCGGAAGACTTCATTGAAAACGAGAAATTTAGAAACTGCCTATATGAATATTTGCAAGATGCTCCGGAGAGTTTCCATACTAGCATACGGGAAATGAAAATATTGCCTGTTTATAGATTGACAGGCGGTACACAGTATATTTCGTGGGCAGATGATGAAATTTTTGTCAAGAAGGATGTCGATAAGTCAAACAAGCTATATTGGGTCCTCAATGAAGATCTAATACCCAAGTCAATGTGCGAAAAAATGCTGGGTGTTGATATCAACAAGATGGATTCAGAATATGAAAAAAGCAGATATCAAAAACAGCTTGAGAGTATTGTTGAGGGCGATGATGATACAAGGATTTATAATTATCTGATAACAGAGTTTTCTTCAGGTGCGTTACAAAAGAATGATTGTTTGGGGATTCTCTTACGGTCTAAAGCAATAATCCCACTGAAAAATGAACTTGGAGAAATCTGCCGGGGAGAAGAACGTTTTCTTTGCGATCAACCTGTTGGCTATTTTGCGGTCAATTTACTTCAGCGTATGATTGTCCATGAAGAATGTTCTGGGTTGGCTGAATATATAAAATGCTGCAGTCTTTCAGACATCCATTATGATGACATTGATTACGATGAAGATCTTACAGCGGATGATGTTGAGGCCTTACAAGATGATTACTTTGCTCACTCTGAGGAAATTTTGCGTGGCTTTTATCGAGATGGCTATCTATCTGATGAATTGCTTGCGAAGTATGACATGGCATATATCGGAATGGGAAGGCCGGATGAGGATTCTTCAGAATATGATTTTCCTGAAGATGCGGTATATGACAAAAACAGATTGGTTCAGCATGTTAGTGAGCTCTGTAAAAATCCGGCTACAATAATTACTGTAAAGATGGAACGTTCGGTTTCAAAGGGGCAAAAGAAAGATGGAACAGTTTTCGATTTGAGTGCAAATGAAGTGCGGAATAGTACACTGCAAATTTATACACCAGAAGGCGAAAAAACGCGTGCATTCTGCCAAATGTGCCGGAGGCTTAAATCCCATATGCTTATGGAGGTTAACAACTTAGAATTGAAACCGAAATATTTTTTCCCTCAAACAAGAGTTGCACTTTGCCTTGAATGCAGTAAACGTTTTGAGCTTATGCGCGAAAATAGAAGTATTCGTGATGATTATTTGAATGCAATACGCGATGCGAAAATTTCTGATGAAGGCAAAGTGGAAATACCGGTTGGGCAAGAGGACATATTAACATTTACAGCAACACATCTTGCGGAGATACAGGAAATTTTAAGAAGAACCACGAAATAGCCAAAAATAGCCGCCCTATACGATGTCGTTTTGTATAGGACGGCTATTCGCATATTGGGTTAAATTTCCTCGTTTATATAAGAGTGAAACATTCTGCGGCAAATTACCGGCAAGTTAAATACATCAGCAATCATATTTGAAAGCTCAGGCAACTTTCGTAAATACGTCGTTTTTCTTTCACCTTTGCGTGATACATGAGGTTGCATTTTTGCTCTGTGCAAATTACCGGCAAGTTAAATCAGGCCCAGATAGGGACATATTTCATATATCTCGGAGCGGTTGCTGCGTCCAATGGCTTGATTAGTTTCAAATTAACCGCCTCTTTAATCAGCCTCGAAATGCTCCCTGCGGAAGAATCTTTCAACCCGAATCTTTCACGCAGCGAACCATTCGTCAGCTGCTCGCCCTCTACCTGCCTTATGCAGGCATGAAGGTAGCAGGCCCAAAGCTTATCCTCAAGGGATATTGAAGAAAAAGGAATCTCTGCGAACAACACTACGCGAGTACTCTCTTCGTACAGTTCAATTTTTGGTGCAGGCAGTTGCGCCATTTCACAACTGCTGACAATTTTATCCCAGCCGGAACCCAATTCTTCGCACATTCTAAGGCGCCGCATCAGGGAAGCCAGTTTTTCGTTTCTGGACTTTGGCGGATTATCTATAATACGTTTTATGTCAACAAGCGGTGTGCCGGAATTTGTGATTTCAATTCTCTTCTCAAAGATTTCCACCACCGGCCCTGTACCGGGAATTGAAAAATCCTGATGAATTAACGCATTGGCAACAGTTTCACGAATTGCTAAAATAGGATATGCAGAGCGGCGTTCCCTCAAAGCACCAACAATCGGTTCCTGCGTTGGAATCAACGCCTCGATGAATTTCATCAATCCCTCAAAACCAACCGCGTAGCCTTTTCCTACAATGTCCTCTTTTAGCATAGCGAGACGGTTATTCCCACTGTACTGAACCACACGGACAGCTTTTCTTGATAAACGTGGAAAATCCGCCAATCGTTTGGCAAAAAGAATTGCTCCAAGATTTGTTATGGCGTATAGACCGTTGTCTTGTTTGACAAGAATATCTTCCTGCAACAGATAGTGTGCAACACCCGAAAAATCTGACGGCTGCGCCACACCGCCTATATCAAAGTAGACAGAGTAATCCAGCAACCTTAGCGCGTCCTCTAACTCCAGGTCCTGTTTGGCATATCGTTCCTCAAACCGGGAATTGCGTATTTTATCCCACAGCTGTGCTTGTATTGCAGGATACTCGCTAAGGCGCTTGGTATAGCTGCCCACGCGTATATACTCGACTTTGTCAAACATTACCGTCTGATTTGTTGCCCTATAGATAATCAACACACCCACGCGCTTGTTATTGTCCATCAGAACGGTGTGAAATTCAAAATCTGCATTCCGACTTAAAAGAGAGCGCAGCCAGTTTTCTATCTCCTGATTGCCTTTTTTCAATGTTTGAAGATCATAATCAGTACCGACAATCTCATGCGTTCCGTCATCAATTCCCCAAAGCATATAGGCACAGCTTTTTTCGTACAGGGCGGCGCCGTTTGCAAGTGCGCTGATATCCTTTCCAATCATATCCGGAGTATAGTTGTTATGTTTGAATTCTAACCATTGGGTTTCATTGGGGAGCTTACGCAACTCATTTACCAGTTTATCCAAGTTTTCCATTGTGTTTCTCCCTTCAATACGGTAGCGGATTTTTTCTTATTATAGCACAAAACATTCCTGTTCCAAAGAGAAAAATGCACCTTTATGGCAGCTAATTTTACTCACATCGGCTTTTTAAACAATCATTTTCAAGGGCATATCCGCTTTTTTGTTTGCGCTCCGCCTGTTTTACTTTTACCACCTTATCCGTCACGCTCTCACCGTCGGCTTCTATATTGGCACATATACCTATATCCCGCCGCAATGCTCTGATGTGGGCTGTGAGCACCTGTATTTGCTCGGAACGCTCAGGGCAGCCCAGGATATTCTTTGTGCGGTACAACGCCTTGCGCTGCGCCGTGAGGCCGTCACAGGCCGTCTGCAGCTGTTCTTTATAAGCGAGCAGCTCATTCACGGTCGTGATTTTCTGCTCCCATATCAGGTCACACTGCTGCCAATAGCGGTTGAATTTGATAAAATCCTCCCTCAGCAGATAATAGCTGCGTCTGCTCACTTTTCCGCGGTATGCTTTTCGCAGCAGCGCGCAGTAATGATAGTAGCAGGCCATAAAGCCGGTGATTTTGCCGCATTTTGCGGGAAGGTGACCACGGTATCGGGCGCGGCGCTGAACCGGCTTGTAAGCTGCTTTAGGCTGCCAGCGCGGCGGCTCTGGTGCTGTCTGCTGCTTGTATTCCCGCCGCCATTCCGGCGGCAGTTCTCTCAGCTTTTCAAAATAATCTCGCAGCGCCACCTCGCTGTAGTGTGCGTCCAGCCGATCCAGCCTGACATTCTTTTTCGCGTCCTTATGCCGTACCGTGATATGCGCCACCTGCGGGCCGTATTTCACCGCATACCCCATTTTCTGCAACTCCACAATAAATCCGGCAAAGCTATCTGCGGTGGTCATTGCTACTTCCACATCTGCCTTTACCATGCCACGCAGCGTGGGTGCGCCCTGCTTTTCCTGCTTCCATTCGCCATAGGATTTCCCGTGTCCGTCTGTTTCCACAACAGACAGTCGATTTTCGCGGCACAGTTCATCGGAAACGGCTCGGATGCCCTTGTAGTAAGTGGTAAAATCGTTGCGGAACATTCGCCCGTCCATAAAGGACACCGAATTTACCACAATGTGATTGTGCAGATGCCCCTTGTCCAAGTGGGTACTGACGGTGCACTCAAAGCGGTCAGCCAGAAATCGGCGGGCAAATTCGCATCCGATTTCGTGTACCTGATCGGGTGTTGCCTCACCGGGCTTAAAACTCTGAATAATATGGTAGCCCACATTGCCGCTGTCCAACGGCTTGCCCCAACGCCGCTTTGTTGCCTGCATAAGATAATAGGCGTTTTGCGGGTCGCAATTAAAGCCGGAAACATAGAGCTGATGCTCGGTTTTATCGCCATTCTGCGTATAGTTCATCAGCCTCTGCCTATCTGCGGTGTTCAGATACTCCGTCTTTTGCGGATTGGCAGCGTAATCCAAGCAGCCTTTCAACTGCCCACGCACCGGCAAAATCTTTGTGATTGCCATTACTGCTCCTCCCGAATAAGCTGCCAGATGCGCTGCATCAGCCGGTTCGCTTCGGCAAGCTGGGCGTTCTCGATCTTGCCGGTGCTGTTGGCCAACCGCGTCAGCTGGTTCAAATTATTTCCGATTGCCGCCACCTGCGCCGCCAAGGCTTTGTAACTGTCCGGCGGGCGTTCGCGTATTGTGCAGCCACTCACCAAGGCTCGGAGAAACGGCTCCATTTTCATGCCCGCTGTATCACATTTGTTTTTCAGTTGGCGGTATTCTTCTTCGGTGAATCGTACCGTTACTTGTGTTTGACGTTTTAACATTTGCTTTCTCCCATCAGGGTCTTAGGGGCTTGCCCCTAACAAGCGGTCGTTATGCTGGCATGACAGCATAACGACGTGCTTGCCGCACTGTCCGGGAACGCTATCACTTTCCCGGTAAAGAGAGTGAATCGCCCGTGTTTTCCTCTGCGTAAATCAGTTCAGCACACACAATTTCTTCGGCCTGTGCTTGCAAACCTTGCATAGCTGCGGCCCATTCCAACGGGTTACAGCGTTTCATTTCTTCGTTGATTTTGGCTTCTGTTGCCAACACTTTGGTAAGACTTTCAACTTGACGATGTGCCTCGCAGTCGATGTCCGTGAGGTGCTGTGCCAGCGTTCCATCCAACAACATCTGGT
>ULQP01027063.1_pt1 | contig 13129 bp, 6 predicted proteins | sample 1954571 | NCBI WGS metagenome assembly ULQP01 (sample SAMEA4835657, study PRJEB28245) | human gut metagenome | biome: gut microbiome; material: fecal sample | place: Denmark | collected 2008 | reverse complement strand
AATCTCCTTCAGATAGTGGTTGGAGTAGTATTTGGATACTTCACGACATTCTGCAATTATCTTGCCACATTTCTGCCATCAACAGATAACATAGTTGTCAGGGTTGTTTTGATGCTTGTGAGTACCATATTCATAGCAGGCGGAATATTCTTTTATCTGCCGGCGAATCTTATCCCACTTGCCGGGGAGGGTGTTATGCAGGCTGTCTCAGAGGGCACACACATTGAATTTTCAAAGGTAAAGATCGGATTTGACTGTTCTATGGTGGCTGTGTCGGTCGTAACATGTCTGATCTGCATACATAGTCTTGGAAGCGTGGGCGCCGGTACTGTTATTGCCGCATTCCTTGTTGGATTCAATCTTGGCAAGTTGAATAAGGCATTTGGCGGAAAACGAGATAAACTTCTTGGAAAGCACACATACACTGAGGAGGAAGTACTCAGGGAGAGAATGGAGCAATTGCATTAGGACTTTTGGATAAAATTGTATCGTATAAACTATTTTATAATGGTAATCAAAATTACCAATTAGAACTGCAATCTGCCTGCACTGTATTTGAAGTCGTCGAAATCATCGGGTATCCGTGAGAGTTCGTCTATGTATGCCGGACTGTCATATGGCTCATTTGCATTTATATGATGTTCCATATCTGTTATTTTCCCTTCATAAATGGCTAGTCTGGGGAGTTTTATTTGTTTGCTTTTGATATTACGTGGTGTATAATTTAGCCATACAAATTTTGGTTTGTTGTATGTGCAAAGGAGAATACAAATGATAACAGGGGATTTGAAGAATAAAATAGACAGTTTATGGGACATATTTGCCGCGGGTGGACTTGTCAATCCACTTGAGGTTATAGAGCAGATAACATATCTTATGTTTATCCATGATCTTGATGATGTGGACAACAAAAAGGCAAAGGAATGCGAGATGCTAGGGCTTCCGTTTAGCAGTATATTTGCTGATGAGGTGAAGATAGGAGACAGAAACATTGACGGAAAGCAACTCAAATGGTCTGTATTCAGGGATTTTCCTGCTGAGAAAATGTACAGTGTCATGCAGGAATGGGTTTTCCCATTTATAAAAAATCTTCATAGTGACAAGAACAGCGCATATTCAAAATATATGGATGATGCCATATTCAAGCTTCCGACACCGATTCTTCTTTCGAAGGTTGTTGATTCGCTGGATGAGATATATAAATTGATGAATGAAATCCAGTCAGTTGACGTGAGAGGCGATGTATATGAATATTTGCTTTCAAAGATAGCACAGTCTGGAAGAAACGGTCAGTTCAGGACGCCGAGACACATCATCCGTATGATGGTTGAGATGATGGATCCGGCAGCAGACGAGATGATATGTGATCCTGCGTGTGGAACATCCGGTTTCCTTGTTGCGTCAGGGGAGTACCTCAGAGAAAAGAAGAAAGAAGACATCTTTTATAACAAAGCAAATAGAGATCACTATATGAATCATATGTTCTATGGATATGATATGGATAGAACGATGCTTCGTATAGGTGCTATGAATATGATGACACATGGTATAGATAATCCATGTATTGAATATAGAGACAGCTTATCAGATCAGAATAGTGATAAGAATAAATATACACTTGTTCTTGCAAATCCACCGTTCAAGGGAAGTCTGGATGCTGAATCAGTTTCAGCAGATCTTCTCAAGATGTGCAAGACAAAGAAGACAGAATTGCTGTTCCTTACATTGTTCATAAGGATATTGCAGGTAGGCGGCAGATGTGCATGTATAGTTCCGGATGGAGTGCTATTTGGCTCGTCTGCAGCACATAAGGCAATCCGTAAAGAAATAGTGGAAAATCAGAAACTTCAGGCAGTCATCTCCATGCCATCAGGAGTGTTTAAGCCATATGCAGGAGTGTCAACTGCGATACTGATATTTACAAAGACAGATCACGGTGGAACGGACAAAGTATGGTTCTATGATATGACAGCAGACGGATACAGTCTTGACGATAAGAGAACACCGGTAAATGATAACGATATACCTGACATAATAGAGAGATTTGCACATCTTGACAAAGAAAATGACAGAAAGCGAACGGACAAGTCATTCTTTGTGTCAAAGGAAGAGATAGTGGACAATGCTTACGACCTCAGCATCAATAAGTACAAGGAAGTAGAGTATACACCAGTAGAGTATCCGCTTACATCTGAGATAATGTCAAATATAAGAGATCTGGAGAGACAGATAAGTCAGGAAATGGATGAACTTGAGAAATTGCTGGCTGATGATAACCAGTAATTGATTGAAAATATTAGGAAAGGGGAAAACAAACTCGACTTTAGCAAATTCGTATTTGTATGAGTAAATGACAATCGAATATATGTTTGACATGAAAGCGGTTGGATGCTAATATAATATTAAAAGGTGCTACCGATAGACGGTTAGCCCTGATATTACGCTTACAAAAAAGTAACCGCCAAGTTTTGTCAGGACAGGGCGGTTACTTTTTTGTCTTATTTCTTATCATTGCTCTTAGAGCCAACGGCATAACTAAGAGCAAAGCATGTAATGCATAAGCTGATGATGGCTATAAAAAGTTCCGTTGTAAGCATAAGTACAAACCTCCGTATAGATTTCCACAAGTGGATTTATCTATGTAAACACAGGTTATAAACTCCTGTGGCGAAGGCTAACCGCCTACCGAATAGGGTAGCACCAAATATATCATAGCAAACATATGTTCGATGCGCAAGATTAATACACACGAGGTTGAGATTGTGTAAGATTTTGATGGATGAAAAAGATTTAAGAATTTCATTTTCGGCGCCGTTAAATGTGTTAGATACAGATGGTCAGACGTACGGATGTAGAGTTAATAATCCAGATATCTGTGCAAATAACTCAATTCCAGATGTTTGTGCGTTTACATCTAGTGATTGTATTTGTCACAGACCTTCAAGAGCTTGGAAAAAGCAATATAACAAGTTGAAAGAAGGTGGAGTAAATGCATAGAGATTTAATTAAACTTGGTGAGGCTGCAACTTACATTAATGGATACGCATTTAAACCAGATGATAGAGGCAAAGTAGGATTACCAATAATACGGATTCAGGATTTGACAGGAAATTCTTACGATTTGGGTTTTTATGATGGAGATTATCCAGAAAAAATAGAGATAAACGATGGAGATGTTTTGATTTCCTGGTCTGCCAGCTTAGGTGTATATATATGGAACAATGGAAAAGCTTTGTTAAATCAGCATATTTTTAAAGTCGTATTTGACAAGGTCAATATTGATAAGAATTATTTTGTATATGCTGTGCGTTATAAGCTCGATGAAATGGGAAGGAAAACTCATGGGGCGACTATGAAACATATTGTAAAAAGGGATTTTGATGCTACAGAAATTCCATATCCTTCAAAACATGAACAGATAGAAATTGCAAACAACTTAAAAAGAATAGAAAATATTATTGAATTAAGATCGAATGAATTACAATTGTTAGATGAATTGATCAAAGCCCGATTTGTAGAGATGTTTGGGGATCCGAAGATTAACCCTAGGCAGTATCCAGTGAGTGAACTTTCAGAGTATATTGAATTCCTGACATCAGGTTCTCGTGGATGGGCAAAGTATTGCACTGATGATGGTACTGAATGGTTCATTACAATTAAAAATGTCAAAGACTGCCGAATTTCGGTAAACAATATACAGTCAGTCAATGCGCCAGGTAATGCCGAGGCAATACGTACAAAGGTGCAAGAAGGTGACTTGCTGATTAGCATTACAGCAGACTTGGGACGTACTGGAGTTGTTACAAAGGAGATAGCAGAGCATGGAGCTTACATCAATCAGCATCTCACATGTATACGTCTGAATAAAAAAATCCTTGATCCATTGTATGTAGCTTATTTCATGGAAAGCAATGCGGGTAAAGAGCAGTTTGAATCCAAGAATCAGAGTGCTGTAAAGGCTGGATTAAACTTCAATTCGATTACTTCGTTACGCATTATGATTCCACCTATAAGTGTACAGAAAGAGTTTATTTCATTCGTACACCAGGTCGACAAATCAAAAGTTGTTGTGCAAAAGGCTCTTGATGAGGCACAGATATTGTTTGATAGTTTAATGCAGAAATATTTTGGATAATAATTTATAGCATATGTTTCTTAAAGTATAGAAATAAGAATTAAATAAGGTTTGACTGGTGAAGGATGTTGGTAGAATCTGGAAGGAGAATACGAACATGGAAGAAAAATTAGTCAAGATACTTAACGAGATGGCAGATTATCTGAATATATCTCAGATGAAGAAATTACAGGAGACGTTACTTAAACATTTGGCAGAAAACGAAGCAAAGACAGAAGAAATTCCTAATGTAGAATATTTGAAAATGTTTATTGACGCAAAGCAGATTGAGGGATGTTCTGAAAGAACTTTACAGTATTATCGTGTTACTATTGAACATATGCTTGGTAGTATTGAAACGCCTATCAGAAAGATAACAACTGACGAGATAAGAGGGTATCTTGTTGATTATCAGAAGGTTAATAATTGCAGCAAAGTAACTGTAGACAATGTCCGGAGAAATATGTCGAGCTTTTTTAGCTGGCTTGAAGAAGAGGACTACATATTGAAAAGTCCTATGAGACGAATACATAAAATTAAGACGAAACAGCCGGTTAAAGAAACTATAACTGATGAAATGATTGAAAAACTTCGTGATAATTGTACGTGCGTCAGGGATCTTGCCATGATTGACCTTTTGTATTCGACTGGTATACGAGTAGGCGAGCTGGTAGGTTTAAATATATCGGATATTGATTTTGAAGAACGGGAATGCATAGTATTCGGTAAAGGTGATAAAGAAAGAAGAGTTTATTTCGATGCAAAGGCAAAGCTGCATTTGCAAGAATATATAGAGAGCAGGACTGATGATAATCCGGCTTTATTTGTCACTCTTGATGCGCCACATGCAAGATTAAAGATAAGTGGAGTTGAGATAAGAGTTAGAGAACTGGGAAGAAAATTGAATATAGACAAAATACATCCACATAAATTTAGAAGAACAATGGCAACCAGAGCTATCGATAAAGGAATGCCGATAGAGCAGGTGCAGAAGATATTGGGACACTCACAGATAGATACGACTATGCAGTACGCTATAGTTAATCAAAATAATGTAAAGGTATCGCATAGACGGTATATTGCATGATGTATTTGTTGTGGATATATATTTATGATTCACAAGCCTCAAATTCGTATTTGTATAGAAGATATAAATGAAATATAAGTTAAAAGATATATTTGACTTGCAGATGGGGAAAACGCCATCCCGCAATAATATAGAATATTGGAATACAAAAGATTTTAAATGGATTTCAATATCTGATTTGACTAAAGCACATGGATATATATCAGAAACTAAAGAATATATTTCAGAGAGAGCAGTAAGTGAAAGTGGAATAAAGATAATTCCTGCTAATACCGTTGTAATGAGCTTTAAATTATCTATAGGGAAAACGGCAATTACATCAGAAGACATGTATTCAAATGAAGCAATAATGGCATTTCATGATAAACATGTTGTTGAAATTTTACCAGAATATATATTTTATATTTTTAAGTATAAAAAATGGGATGAAGATAGTAATAATGCTGTAATGGGTAAGACACTTAATAAGGCTATTTTATCTGAAGCAGAGATTGAGATTTGTTCAATAGAAGAACAGCGAGCAATAGTAGACATTCTTGATAATATGATGTCGGTTTTGGAAAGTAGAGGGACTGAATTAGATTTGTTAGATAACCTTATCAAAGCCCGATTTGTAGAGATGTTTGGGGATTGTAGTAATATGGTTTTGCTTAATGATTTGTGTTTGATAATCACTGATGGAACACATCAACCACCGAAATTTCAAGAAAAAGGTATTCCGTTTATTTTGGTATCAAACCTTTCAAATAATACTGTTACATACAACACAGAGAAGTACATTAGTGAAGAAACATATAATGAGTTGTATAAAAGAACTCCGATTGAACCAGGTGATTTGCTTTTATCTACGGTAGGTTCTTATGGACATCCAGCAGTTGTAACTGAAGATATAAGATTTTTGTTCCAAAGACATATTGCGTATTTGAGGCCTAAAAGAGAATTGGTTAACAGTTTCTATTTACATAGTGCGTTATTAGCACCAGATGGACAGAGACAAATTGAAGAAAAAGTTAAAGGAATTGCCCAGAAGACACTTAATCTTTCGGAGATTAGAAAGATTATGATACCACTTCCTAAAATGGAAGAGCAAGATAAATTTGCGGCCTTCGTCCACCAAGTCGACAAATCAAAATTGCTCTCGCTCATCAAACTACTGGAACAATTGATTACTTACCTATATAATGTGTTTATAATATACCGACAAGACAAAGGGGAGGAGGTAGAAAGACATGAATAATTTCGACTTCTTAAGGGATGAACCAAGATTTGCCGCATTTGCTGGGGTTGCAATATCGGCTGAGAGAATAATTCTTATAGATCCTGATATGTGTATACTCAATTGCCGCAGGGCTATGGAGTTTGCAATAAAATGGATTTATTCAGTTGAGACTTCACTTGAAACGCCGTATCAGGATAATCTTCACAGTTTATTGAATTCAGAGGACTTCAGAGATTATGTGGGAAATGACCTGTGGAGACGATTGGATTATATACGAAGAAAAGGCAACAGTGTGGCTCACAATAACAGGCGCCAGGGATTTGACGAGGCTATGCTTTGCCTGGAAAATCTGCATATATTTATGGACTTTATTTCATGTTGTTATGTACGGGGATATGAGCAGAGAGAATTTGATAGAAATGCCATATTGAACAGACGTGAAAATGCCAAGAAATCCAGGGAGAATGCTGAGAATGCAAAGAGCCAGCTCAAAGAACAGGAAGAGTTGATTCGCCAGAATCAGGAAGAGATTGAAAGACAGAAGATAGATCTAAAGACATTGGCTGAGGAAAATGCAGATCTCAAGGAGAAGTTATCTGCACGCAGTCAGGTACAGAGGAAGCGTTATAAGCAGCATCCGCTTGATATATCTGAGTTCGAGACAAGGAAACTCTATATAGATGCTATGCTTGAGGACGCAGGATGGGTACAGGGTTCAGACTGGATTGATGAAGTTGAAGTTGACGGTGTGCCTAGCAGGTCAGGAAATGGACGGGTGGACTATGTGCTCTATGATTATACACAGAGACCACTTGCTATTATAGAGGCAAAGAAAACATGTGTCGGAGTTGAGGCAGGCAGATATCAGGCGAAGGAGTATGCTGACAGCATTGAGAGAAAGTATGGCAGAAGACCTGTTATCTTCCTTACAAATGGATTTGAGACGCATATTATTGATGGACAATATCCGGAGAGAAAGTGTTCGTGCATTTACTCTAAGAGGGATCTGGAAAAGTGGTTTAATCTGAGGTCTATGAGGACAAGTCTCAGAAACGTAACGGTAGATAAGACAATTGCCGGACGTTATTATCAGGAGGCAGCGATAAAAGCAGTGTGCGATGCATTTGACCAGAAGAACAGAAGAAAAGCATTGCTTGTCATGGCTACAGGTTCTGGTAAGACACGAACAGTAATCGCACTTTGCAAGATACTGATAAATGCCGGATGGGTGAAGAATATTCTGTTTCTGGCAGATAGAAATTCGCTTGTTACGCAGGCTAAGCGTAATTTTGTGAATATGCTGCAGGATTTATCCTGTACGAATCTGGTGGAGGAGAAGAATAATTATAATGCAAGGTGTGTATTTTCCACATACCAGACAATGATCGGATGCGTTGACAGTGCAAGTGACAAGGATGGGAGAATATTTACCTGCGGACATTTTGATCTGATCATATGTGATGAGGCGCACAGGTCAATATATAACAAGTATAAAGATATATTCACTTATTTTGATGCACCGCTTGTGGGACTTACGGCGACACCGAAGGATGAAGTGGACAAGAATACTTATGATATATTTGAACTTGCAAATGGAGTTCCTACATATGGCTATGATCTTGCACAGGCTGTTGAGGATGAATATCTTGTTGATTATATGACAATTGAGAGCAAGGTAAAGTTCCTTGATGAGGGAATTGTATATGAAGAACTCTCGGACGCAGATAAGGAAGAGTATGAGAAAACATTTGTGACAGAGTCTGGGGATGTACCGGATAAGATAGAGTCCGCTGCGCTTAATTCCTGGTTATTCAACAAGGATACAATAAGAAAAGTCTTACGTGTATTTATGGATAATGGAATCAAGATAGATTACGGGCAGAAGATAGGAAAAACAATAATATTTGCAAAGAATCATACTCACGCAGAGAAGATATTTGAAGTATTCAATGAGGAATATCCGCATCTTGTTGGGTACGCGGAAGTTATAGATAATCAGACAAAATTTGCGCAGAAAGCAATAGATGACTTTTCTGATCCTAACAAATTGCCACAGATAGCCATATCAGTTGATATGCTTGATACAGGAATAGATGTTCCAGAGATACTCAATCTGGTATTTTTCAAGAAGGTAATGAGTAAGGCAAAATTCTGGCAGATGATAGGAAGGGGAACCAGACTTTGCGAAGGACTGCTGGACGGTAAAGATAAAGAGTTGTTCTATATATTTGATTTCTGTAGTAACTTTGAGTTCTTCAGGGTAAAGAAAAAGGGCAAAGAGGCTGTAAATGTGATGCCTATACAGGGTGCGATATTCCAGAGAAGATTTGAGATAGCGTATAAGCTGCAGTCACTTACTGATAGGGACGACAGGGTGAATTTCTTCTTGGAAAAACTGATATCTGACATGAGCAGTGAAGTGCAGAGATTGTCGAGGGATAACAGGGATAATTTTATAGTAAAGCAGCATCTGAGATATCTGGACAAATACTCGGATGAAGTTAACTACCAGAATATAACGTTCCCTGATGTCAATATCGTAAAGGAAGAGGTATCACCTTATATCATGGCAGATGGGGATGAGCCGAGTGCTCTGAGATTTGATGCGCTAATATACGGCTTGGAGCTTGCACATGTGGCGGGAAAGAATGACAAGAGAGCAAAAAGCGATCTTATAAAAAGGGCTAATGCACTTTCAAGACTTACAGGAAAACATATTGATGAGATTGACAGCAGGAAAGAAATCATAGATAAAGTATTGTCGGATAGCTATGTAGATGGTGCTGGAATTATAGAGTTCGAAGAGATAAGGACAGGACTTAGGGATATCATGAGCTTTATAAAAAGCACAGTACAAACATACGACACTAACTTTGATGATGATATCCTATCTACTGACTGGCATGAATCAGAACTTGAGAACGATGATCTGAAGAATTATAAGGCAAAGGCTGAATTCTATATAAAACAGCATCAGGATAATATTGTAATAGCAAAACTCAAGACAAATAAGCCACTTACTACTGGGGATGTGAAGGCACTTGAGGATATACTTTGGAATGAGATTGGAACGAGAAAGGATTATGAGGGTGAGATCGGTGACAAGCCTCTTGGTGAATTTGTCCGTGAGATAGTAGGGCTTGATATGAACGCTGCAAAGGAGGCGTTCAGTGAATATCTGAATGAAACAAATTATGACAGCAGGCAGATATACTTTGTCAATCAGATAGTTGAGTATGTGGTGCACAATGGAATGATAAAGGATATGTCAGTGCTGATGGAGTCGCCATTTACAGACAGGGGAAGTATAACGGATATATTTAACGCGTCTGTATGGATGGGCATAAAGAAAGTAATAGATCAGATAAATGCAAATGCTAATGTGGCTTAACACACAATTATTTCAACATGTGCAATTTTTGCACATGTTAAACATCAATCCAGTATGTGCAATTTCTGCACAAGCTGAACATCAGGTAAAATATACGCATAACAAAACATCGGGGGGAATCACATGACTTTATACATGAACATAAAACAGCTTGGCAAGCGGAAGAACACAGTGCACAAGGTCCCATTTGAATACGCAAATGTACCGGCCACACTTAGAGAACTCATAACAGAGACAGTAAAGATCTGCGTGGCACAGTATATATCCCGCATGGAGCGTGGCGATGCAGTTCTGACAGATGAACAGATCGATGATATGGGAAGAATAGGAAAGATAGCGTTCGGGATCGTCTATGGGGAGAAGAAACCGGATGTGGATGAAGCAGTGAAGACAGCCATTCAAGGATTTGAGGATGGGCTGTTCAGAGTGTTCCGCGGTATGGATGAATTAACGGAGCTGGACAGGGAAGAGAAGTTTAACGAAGGGGATGAGATCACATTTATCCGCCTCACAATGCTGGCGGGCAGAATGTGGTAGAACATAAAGAAAGGGGTTACAATGGCGGTGGACAAGAAGACAAGGTTTGAGCTTGAGGAGCAGAAGAAGATCGCAGATGAAGTGAGAGAGGCATTTGACGAGAATTCCACGAAGCTCAGAAAGAGCTACAGTGCGGATGCGCAGAAGCTTCTTAAGGAGATGGATAATTACTATGGAGATGTAAAAGAGTCAACGATCGGCAAGAGACTTGAGACATTTCTTGAGAATGAAAAGAATGTTCCTTCTGAATTCTTCAGGAGGGAGCTGAAGCATTTGCCAGGGTGGGTGCCGGATCATCTGATGGAGGATTTCTACACTTCTATAGACAGCATAATCAAGTGGCAGACAAGCCAATATTATTACAGAAGAACCATGCGTACGAAGAGGTATGGGGCATTTCTTGACAGATATTTCAGGATCATGAATGAATATCACTCCATGGGGATATACGGATGCGACATAGTATCTCTCTACAGGGAGAAATTGCCGCAGGATATATTGTGCTATTACAGGGATGGCAACAGCAATGGGTATAGAATAGTATCTGAATATTGGATACAGGCGGAGCTCGACAGGGGGAATGCAGAGCTTGAGGAAGTGCTCATGGACATCATGTTCGGTGAGAGTGCGCAGACAAGGCTCACGACCAATATCCTCAGGGGAATATATATGAGCTCCAACACAAGGCTCCATGAGGCTGTAGGCAAGCTGCTCGTTGCGGCAAAGCTTCAGGAGGGGCTTAGGCAGGCGATATGTGAGAATATGGATTATGGAACGGCAGGTGCATTTATGACTCTGTTCCATGTGATAAAGGAGAATGATCTTCTGAGATTCTCATCTGTCATGAGGGCTGTAGCCACCTGGACAGGACTTGTGACTGACGAGGAGAGCAAGCTTGACCGTATACAGAAGAAGCAGCTGCTTCTTATAGATACATATCTGAATGATGAAAATGCAAGGCGTGAAGCTTTATCCGGCGAGGATGCCATGCAGATCTATCTTGCGCTGTGGAGCTATGGTTTCTTTGATGTGGATGAGGCATGCCATGTGATGAACAAGCTGGCGCTTGATGGCAGCAGACACCAAAGACTGGTATTTGGCACATATATCAGGGCAATGAGTCTGGGAAAGGTGTACACACACAGCGTTGCAAAGGAATTTATCAAGAGATTCCCAGACGAGATGGACACCATGGCGGTCATCATGCCAAGCTTTATGTCGGATTACCAGCCTTATATGAATAGTCTCATATATAAAGACGGCAGATCGTACAACAATGAACTTAAGAAAATGACATTTGCCGAGGTGGACAAATATTTTGACAACAGGAAAGAATGTCAGGAGATGTACGATATCCTCATGGGCATACTTGAGCGCATGCCAAAGAAGAGGCTTGAGTTTGATCCGTGTGTATTTCCATGGAATGCCGAATATCTGGACAGATCCGCAATCATCATGAGACTTGCGGTCTGTGCAAGTGCTCTCAGGGATGAGGACAAGATCACTTACATAGCGGAGATGGTTCCTGAGATAGATTCCGCAAGGTACAGCAGAGATGCGCTTTTGCTTCTGCTTGTAAGGCAGCCGGCAAATGACAGGCAGCGTGCCATACTGGTGGATGCGGTTGCCGACAAGGAGACATATACCAGAAACAAGGCGGCCATGATCGTTAAGGATATGAAGCTTTCGCCGGAGAATTATGTACAGCTTGAGAATATGCTCAAGTACAAGAAGTCGGACATAAGGGAGACTGTACTGTCTATACTTTATAAACTTGACGGTGATGACATGGACGATCTCATCGGAAGACTTCTCGCAGATTCCAAGGAGGAGAAGAGAACAGCGGGACTTGATCTGCTGCTCCAGCTCAAAAATGATGAGAACAGGCAGAAACTTTTTGCAGATTGTGTTGGTCATATAGACGCTATGCAGAGGGAGTCTGCGAATGGAAGATCCAGTGTTACAACTAAGGAGCAGATTCTTATACGTGAGATTAAAAATGTTGGCACAGACCGGGCTGGTGCAGATGAGGGGTATGGACTTTATGATGTAAATGCGGACTATGAGCCGGTATTTGACAAGAGTTATCTGGCTGAGTGCCTTGAGCTGTACAAAAAGTATTTCCCTGAAAGCGGAATTGCAAATGATAATCTGTGCAAGACTGCCAAGAGCGAGGGTGCATTTGCAAAACTCAAATCAAAGATTGTGCCTAAAAAGAAAGACACGACATCTGATTCAGAAGTTATAAATATATTAAGAAAATTTGATGCATTTGTGGATGAGCACAAAAATGATGAGTATGAGATGGCTGACGGAGAGATCGGCCTGCTTGGTGAGGCAGGTAGAGACATATATTTGGATCATAACAATGTGGTATGTGAGGATCTGTGGATCGATTTCTACGAGAAAAATATTCAGACATCGTATATGTGCATGCAGCTCTATGTGTATCTGAATGGCTACAACAGTGACAAACAGGATTTCAAAAAGTACTGCGAGAGCTTTATGTTGGATATGTTTGGAAATATATATATAGAAGAATGTACGGCATTCGGATATCTTGCCATTGTCAGAGCTGTAATTGGATTCCTGTATAGAAGATATGTGATGGATAGTGACAAGATGAGACTTGCCGTTGTGGCAGCAGACTATCTGCTTGGAAGAAGTGATGAGCTCATATATACATTTGGCGGGAATAAAGGTGGCAGCAGTATATCTGGTGATGATTCAAAGGTATATCACAGAAGTGTGCTCACAAATGAGCAGATCATGATAATAACA
>ULQP01070482.1_pt1 | contig 13156 bp, 9 predicted proteins | sample 1954571 | NCBI WGS metagenome assembly ULQP01 (sample SAMEA4835657, study PRJEB28245) | human gut metagenome | biome: gut microbiome; material: fecal sample | place: Denmark | collected 2008 | reverse complement strand
GGCGGCATCGGCAGAGCCCTCTGCGGAACCTGCACCAATGATGGTGTGCAGCTCATCGATGAACAAAATGACGTTGCCGTCCTTCTTCACTTCGTCGATGGCGGACTTGATACGCTCTTCAAAATCGCCACGGTACTTAGAGCCTGCGACCATACCGGTAAGATCAAGAGCCACCAGACGCTTGCCTTTCAGCAGCTCCGGCACCTCGCCTTCATGAATCTTCAGCGCCAAGCCTTCCGCAACGGCGGTCTTGCCGACGCCCGGTTCACCGATGAGCACCGGATTATTCTTCGTACGACGAGACAAGATCTGAATGACACGTTCAATCTCGTTATGACGGCCGATGACCGGGTCAATCTTGCCTTCGGCTGCGAGCTTTGTCAGGTCGCGGCCAAACTTTTCAAGTGCACTGCCGCCTTCCTTTTCGCCGTTTTCGTCCTTCGGATACGCGTTGCCGGAAGCTTTATCGACGGTATAACCGTCGGAAAGCGCCGAGGACAACGCATTCGCAACGCTCTGCGGGTCAACACCGAGCATCTGTAAGAAGCGCACAGCAAAGCTTTCACCGTCTTCAATGATGGCGATGAGCAGGTGCTCCGTGCCGACATAGTTGCTGCCGAGCTTGGAGGCCGCGAGCTTTGCCATCTGCAAAATGCGCTTTGTGCGCGGGGTGAAATATGCGGTGGTGAGGTTCGTCGGCGAAGATGTGCCGATCTTCTCCTGCATCAGGCGTTCGTAATCGTCTGCCGTGATGCCGAGCTTATTCAGCACGTTGAACGCAACGCCGCTGCCCTCTGCAATCAAGCCGTATAGCACGTGCTCACTGCCGATGTAATTGTGGCCAAGCTCCTCTGCCTTTTCGATGGCGCGGTTCATGGCATTGTTTGCTTTCTCTGTAAAACCTGTGAATCTATACATATAAATCCGTCCTTTCGATCACTGCCGTATCGCAGTTCTCTTTACTGATTTTCTATTATTGAAGCGCTTTGAGGGCTTTGCGCACCTCGTCTGCGCGGAGAATGTCTCTTTGTCCCGCCGAAAGGTTGCTGCCGTGTGCGGCTGCCATGGTGGCCGGCTGTACCGCTACGGTCAGTGTGTGAATATCTTCAAGCGTTATACCGCTTAAAAGCTTTTCCGCAATGCCGAAACGCACATTGGAGATAAGCTTCATATATTCATCGCAGGAAAGCAGCCGTGCATTTTTCAGCACGCCGGCGGAACGGCCTACTTTGTCCTGCACATTGATGTTCTTGCTGAGCGAAGCGCGCGTTTTGCGCTCTTCGGAAATAAGCTGCATCGTAATGTTCTGCAAGTTTTCCACAGCCTCTTTTTCGCTGAGACCCAGTGTAATCTGGTTTGAAAGCTGATACATGGCGCCGATGACATTGCTGCCTTCGCCGTATGTACCGCGAATCACAAGACCGAGCTTCGAAAGATTCGTGGAGATTCTGGACATTGCGCCGTTTTCGGTGAGTGCCGGCAGATGCAGCATCACAGAGGCCCGCATGCCGGTACCGAGGTTCGTCGGGCACTGGGTGAGGTAGCCGAGCTCGGAATCAAACGCAAAACGCAGCGATTCGTTTAAAAGCGTATCGATGCGGTCTGCCATTTCGGCAGCTTCGCTGAGCGCAAGACCCTCATGCAGCACTTGAATACGCACGTGATCTTCTTCGTTCACCATAATGGAGATGCACTCGTCCTTTGAGATGAGGAATCCGCGTCCCTTTGCGTTTGCGATGAACTCCGGGCTGACGATGTGGCGTTCCACAAGTGACACCGCCTGCTCGTTGCTGAGGTCATCCATCTGCACGAAGTCGAAATCCGATGCGATGGCGCTGTTGCCGCTGAGGATCGCATCGCGTACGCGGCGCTCTACGGCTGCTTTCTGGTCAGGCGTCATGCGGTTTGGAAACGGCATATCTGCAAGGTTTCTCGCCAGACGCACACGCGTGCTGATGACAACGTCACTTTCTTTACCTGCTTTTTCATACCATTTCTTTTCTTCGTTAAGCATGGTTCCCATCTCCTTTCTCCATTTCTTTGATTTCGTCACGCAGCTCAGCTGCATGCTCGAAGTCCTGCTTTTCGATTGCTTCTTTCAGTTCCGCACGTTTCTTTTCAATCGGCGTGGGTTCTTCCACAACGGCAATCTTACCTGCCGGTTCCACAATGCGCAGCGCATTGCTTCCGGGTACTTTGCCCTTGTGCTTTGCTGCACCGTGGATGCGGTGGATAGTCGGCATCAGGCGGTCACGGAACACATTGTAACACTCTGCGCAGCCGATCTTGCCGCTTTCTGCAATCTCCTCAAAGGAAGCACCGCATTTCGGGCAGCGCATCGCATTACTGCGCCCGGTCGGCGCACCGATGAAGCTGCCGAGCAGATTGTTGAAATCGAAGTCCATATCATCAAAGTTAAAAAAGCTCTTGTAGCCTTTTGCCCTTGCACATTCCGAGCAAAGGTCATATTCCGCCAACTTGCCGTTGACGATGGTTTTAATGTGGGTCGTTGCCGGATTCTTTCCGCAGTTCTGACACATCATAAGTCATCCCGTCCTTTCAAAATGGCTTTTTATACATTTAGTACGAGCAACATGTTTTTGAAGATCGATGCCCGCAGTTGATCTCGAATTTCTTTTGGCGCCGGTGCAAGTGCCGAATCCGAAAGCCCTGCCATCATCAGGTGAGCGTCGGATTCGGACGCAACGCCCGTTTCCACAAGATTCCGCAGCATGGCGCGCATAGAAGCTGCGTCCAGCTTAGGCCCGATGGAATTGACAATGTGCATGATTAAATCGGATTTTGTCATGCTCCGGCGAATGATGCGAATGTAACCGCCGCCGCCTCGCCTGCTCTCTACGATATATCCCTGCTCCGGTGTGAAACGGGACGTGATGACGTAGTTAATCTGGCTCGGTACGCAGCCCAGCGTGTTTGCAAGCTCATTACGCTGGATCTCCGCGATGCCGTTTTCATCATTGAGCATTTGTAAGATGTAATTCGCAACGCTGTCGCTGATTCGCATTTCTGATCGCCTCTTGTTCTTTCTTTGTCTTTGACTTTCCTTGACTTTAATTATAAGCAAAACGAATGTATTGTCAAGCGTGATTTTATCCGATTTTCCGTAATTACATTAAAATATCTCTCTATTTCAAATTAATTCTCAGCAATACTAACTGAAATGCATGAATTTAAAAAGTTTTTGAAGTTTTGATTTGACCATCACACATTTCCCCCACTTTCATATTCTGTATTGTAAACGAAAGGAGGCGTTCAATCATGTGTAACGGTTTTGGCGGAGGTTGCTCTTGGATCATCATTATCATACTGATCCTCTTGTGCTGCGGCGGCTGTGGCTGCGGTAACGATTGCGGCTGCAACAACTGTGGTGGCTGCAACAACGGCTGCGGCGGCTGTGGCTGCTGATTGGTCGATCGCATAATATAAAAGCAAGCCGACTGAGTGAAAGCAGTCGGCTTGCCGTTTTATAAATAACACGTAAAGTAATAAAACTTTACACATCGCCGAGCATATAAAGAAAAGCTGTGCACTCCATTAGAATGCACAGCTTAATTTTAGGACTATGAAAAGTAATTTAGCTTTACAGACAGCTCGGGACTTTGTAACCGTATGTATTCTTCTTATAGTTGCCGTTAGAGGGCGATGCCTCGGCGTAGTTGCCGTAGGAGAATACCTTAGCTTCTGCAAGGCGTCTATAATACAGGCCGATGTAGCAGTTGCCGCCTGCCACATGCCAATCCAGCAGATTGCTGCCGAATGTGTAGGCGTCCACATAGTTCAGGTCATGCGTGAGACCAGAGGTGCTGTTGAAAGCAACATCGCCTGCGCGCACCCAACCGCTCTTGCCGCTTGCAGAGACCTTGTACCAGCTCTGCTTCGTGCTTGAGTCGCGGTAATAATCGAGGATGTTCACACTTGTGCTGATCTTAAGCGTAGTAATCTGCGTGGAAGAAGCGCTGTGGTCCTGATACATGGGTAGTGTGGAAGCCGTTACCTTACCGCCGTACGGATTGGAAGAAGACAGATCCTGCGGCGGAACAACGGTGTTCATGATGACTGTACGCACGTAGCAGTTGCCGGAGCCGTTCCAGTAGCCTGCGCCGACATTGTAAGAGAAGCTTGCAAGCGCATCAAACTGGCACTGGCTCATCAAAAGGCCGTTGCTCGAGATGAAACGGTTGATCTCTGTGGTGTAAGAGCCGCGGTTGACGGTATCGGCCAGCATGGCCTTTGCTTCCGAGCGGGTCAGGTTATTGTAGAATGTGGTGTTCTTGGAAACAACGTAACCGTAGCCGACGGTCGGGATATTGCCGGCAAGCGTGTCCGGCGAAACCTGTGGGACATAGCCTTCATAAGAGGCGATGTTGTCGAGCATACTGTCACTTACGCGGCGGCTCTCGCCTGTTGTCGTATCGGAATCCGTTGTAGAGACGACGAGGATGGTGAACTCTCTGTAATCGGAGGAATAACCGCCGCCGGAAGACGAATACGCACGCACCGTGTAGGTGCCAGGTGTACTGATTGTAGCCGAAGCAGAGAAAATACGGACGTTGTTGTCGCCCTGACTTTCGGAATCGTAGGACGTGGTATCGTAGGTGCCGACGCCATCAATCTCAAAGCGCACGGCGGATTTCTGCGTATCCGTAACCGCCTTCAAATTGAAGGATGAACCGGCTGTGATAATATTCGGTGTTGTGTACGCAAAGCGGACAGCTTCCGGCGCGGAGACCGTGACGGAAACGGTGGCAAGTGCAGTGCCATTTGCGCTCTTTGCGGTGATCTTGGCCGTGCCCGGCGCAGCGCCGTAAATGAAGAGCTGACCGGAAACACCGGCTTTTGCCGTTGCAACGGAAGCATCACTGCTCTCCCACGTGACAGAGCCGGAAGAAGAAGCCTGAATGTAGATGGTCTTATACTGTGCGAGATCGACGGAAGAAACAGAGATCGATGCACTGGACGAAGACGGGTCATATGCTGTGACATATTCTGCCGAGACATAGCCCTCTGCGCCGCCGGTCGTACGCACATGCACCCAGCCGCTCGTTTTGCGGTCAAGCACGTTCAGCACGGTGCCGGTGCTCAAAACGGTGAGTACTTTACAGCTCGTGTTCGGCTCGGAACGCAGGTTGAGGCCGACCGTAACGCGGACGTATTCGTCTGTTGCGGGTGCATTGGAGTTGTTGCCGTTATTGGTGTTATCATCTCCACTGTTACCGGGCTTTACGGAGTTGATATCGCCGGAGGTAATCTTCAAGTACTGCGCAGCAAGGTAGCCCTCTGTACCGTCGGAAAGCTTCACTTTGTACCAGCTGCTGTTTGTGGCTTCCGTAACGGTAACGTTAACGTTCATATCGATAACCTTGATGATGCCATAGCTTGTGCCGGGGCCTTTGCGCACATTTAAATCGGATGTGGTCTTGGCCTGTACGGTTCCGTTGCTCGGCGCCGGGGTCGGCGTGGGCGTTGCGGAAGGCTTGGCAGAATCAATATTGCCGGAAGTAACTTTCAGATATTCGGAGAACAGATAGCCCTCTGTGCCGTCCGAAAGCTTTACCTTGTACCACTGGCTGTTCGACGCGTCCGTGACCGTAACGGTGGTGCCGGTGCCGATGACCTTGATGACGCCGTAATTCGTACCTGCACCGCGGCGCAGGTTTACGTCTGCGGTGAGCTTAGCCTGCACAGTGCCATCATTGGACGGTGCCTGCGTAGGTGTAGGCGTTGCGGACGACGTGCCGGTGACCTTCAAATACTGTGCAAAGATGTAGCCCGTGGAGCCGTTTGCAAGGCGCACGGCATACCACTGAGAGTTGCTCCTATCTGTGACCGTGACGGTTGTGCCGGAAGCGATAACGCCTTTAGAGCTGTAATTCGTGCCGGGGCCGGAACGGAAGTTTACGTATTCCGTCGTTTTCGCGCTTTGTTCGGAACCGCTCGGTGCCTGTGTCGGTGCGGGCGTTGCCGTTGCGGAGGAAGAACTGTTCAGCTTCAAGTATTGCGCAAATATGTAGCCCGTAGAGCCGTTCGAGAGGCGCACGGCGTACCACTCGGAATTGCTCGTGTCGGTGACCGTGACGGTGGTGCCCAATGCAATGACGCCTTTAGAACTGTAATTCGTACCGGGGCCGGAACGGAAATTTACGTATTCGGTCGTTTTTGCGGTCTGCTCGGAACCGTTGGATGGCGCCTGTGTAGGTGCCGCCGTAGCAGACGGCGTATTGCTGCCCGTGAAGCTGATGTATTCGGCAAAAATATAGCCTGTAGAGCCGTTAGAAAGACGCACGGCGTACCACTGGGCATTGCTCGTGTCGGTGACCGTAACGGTGGTGCCTAATGCAATGACGCCTTTAGAGTTGTAATTTGTGCCCGGTCCGGAACGAAAATTCACATATTCCGTCGTTTTGGCACTGCGTTCTTCCCCGTTGCTTGTGCTGCCGCCGGTAGACATGGAAATATACTCGGCGTAGATATAACCTGTAGAGCCGTTCGAGAGACGCACGGCGTACCACTCGGAATTGCTCGTATCCGTTACCGTGATGGTCGTGCCGGAAGCGATGATCCCCTGCGAGCTGTAATTCGTACCGGGGCCGGAGCGGAAGTTCACGTATTCGGTCGTTTTTGCGGAAACTTCTTCCGCATAAGCCGCAAGCGGCAGCGCAGAAGCCAATAGCAGCGCGGAAAGCAACAGAGCCGTGCCCTTCTTTTGGAGCATTCTTTTTCTATATTGCATGTGTTTTCACCTATCCTTATCAAGGCATCGACCTGTAGAAGCAAAAGCCGGTTTCTGTCCTGTTGCGGCAGAATATGGTACAGATCGTTTTATACAGTTACAATCATAACACAATAGTTACAAATTTGCAACCATTTTTGCGGTTCAAAAGCCAAAAACAGAAAATAAACCCGCGATTTTCACTTAAAATTTAAATATGAAAAATACCGGACCCGCAAAAACGGATCCGGTATCGAATTTCAGGTGAAATTACAGCTTTTCAACGATGGCTTTCGTATCGCGTGCAATGACAAGTTCTTCGTTGGTCGGGACGATGTAAACAGCGACCTTGCTGTCCGGCGCGGAGATCTTCTTCTCCTTGCCGCGAACGCCCTTGTTGGCTTCGTGATCGAACTTGATGCCGAGGTATTCCATGTTGGTGCAGATGCGCTCGCGCAGGGTATCCTGGTTCTCGCCAAGACCTGCGGTGAAGACGATTGCGTCTACGCCGTTCAGCGCAGCGACATAGCTGCCGATGAACTTCTGAATCTGATAAACGAGCATCTCATGTGCGAGGTGTGCACGCTCGTCACCCTCGTCCTCTGCCTTGCAGATGTCGCGGTCATCGCTGGAGATGCCGGAGATACCGAGCAGGCCAGACTTCTTGTTGAAGAGGTCGGAAAGCTGTGCCGGAGTGAGGTTCTCTTTCTCTGCGATGAACGTGACAACAGACGGATCAAGCGTGCCGGTACGGGTACCCATCATGAAGCCGTCAAGCGGGGTGAGACCCATGCTGGTGTCGATGACCTTGCCGTTCTTGATGGCGGTGATGGAGGAACCGTTGCCGATGTGGCAGGTGATAAGCTTCAGATCCTTGATGTCCTTGCCCATGAGCTCTGCAACGCGGTGGCTGACATAGCGGTGGGAGGTGCCGTGGAAGCCATAGCGGCGGATCTTGTACTTCTCATAGTACTCATACGGCACAGCGAACATGTAAGCCTTCTGCGGCATGGTGGAATGGAAAGCCGTATCGAACACGACAACTTCCGGGACTTCCTTGCCGAAAACGTTCATGCAGGCGCGAATGCCCTGTACATGTGCGCTGTTGTGCAGCGGTGCAAGCGGGATGAGGCTTTCGATGCCCTCGATGACCTTTTCGTCAACGAGAACGGACTCGCTGAAGAGCGCGCCGCCCTGAACGATACGGTGGCCGATAGCAGCGACTTCGCTCAGATCCTTAATGACGCCGACTTCGCTGTCGAGAAGTGCGTTCTTGACCTGCTCGAACGCTTCGGTGTGGTTCGCCATGCGGATTTCGATCTTCTTCTCTCTGCCGTCTGCCGTCTTGTGGCCGAAAATGCCCATTTCAAGGCCAATCTTCTCGCAGTTGCCCTTTGCAAGCATTTGCTCGTTGTCCATATCGATCAGCTGATACTTAAGTGAGGAGCTGCCGGCGTTGATGACCAGAATTTTCATTTCGTCTTCCCCCTGAATCATGGTTAAATTTGAATTGGATCATCTGTGCAAACGCACAAAAAATAAGCACGACACTTCCAAAATTATAAATAAGGAAACGCGGCTTGTAAATTGATCTTCATTGCTTTATACTTATGATAATACAAAATCATGTAAATTTCAAGGAGTTTCCTATAAAATGATTGGAAAAAACAAGATTTCGGGCGTTGTTTGCGAGTTTAATCCGCTGCATAACGGCCACGCGGCACTGCTCTCCCGCATTTCGGAGGAGTTCGGCAGCGACATTGTCTGTGTGATGAGCGGAAATTTTGTGCAGCGCGGCGAGGCGGCTGTGCTCGATAAGTGGTCTCGCACACGGCTGGCACTTCAAAACGGCGCGGCACTCGTGCTGGAGCTGCCCTTGCCGTGGGCTGTAGCAGGCGCAGAAAAATTTGCGCTCGGCGGCATTTCGTTATTAAATGCGCTCGGTTGCGTAGATACACTGACGTTTGGCAGCGAAACCGGCGATACCGCTCCCCTCATGCACTGCGCGGAATACTTGCACTCCGATGTGTTTAATTCGGATATTCGCCCGGAGGTTGCAAAAGGCGTTTCGTTTGCGGCGGCGCGTACGGAGGCTGTGAAAAAGGCGCTCGGCGCAGAAACCGCAGAGCTGCTCACAAAGCCAAATTGCATTTTGGGTATAGAGTATTGCAAGGCGATCTTATCGTTGAATTCTAATATCGTGCCGCAGACTGTGCAGCGTATCGCGATTGGCCACGACAGCGACCAAGTGCACGGCGCGTTTGCATCGGCGAGCCTGATCCGCAGCAGGAGCATCGAGGGTGAAGAGATTTCCTCGTATGTCCCGGAAAATACGGCGGTGTGTATTCGCGCGCTGCAAAACAAAAAACAGTACCCCACTTCCCTTTCGTATCTCGACCTTGCTGTACTGGCGGCTGTCTCTGCCATGTCACCCAAAGACCTGCGCCGCGTGCCGGATGTTTCAGAGGGCATTGAAAACCGCATTTTGGCGGCTGCCGAAACGGCGGAAACGTGCACAGGGCTGTTTGATGCGGTGAAAACCAAGCGGTACAGTCACGCGCGTATTCGGCGTATTGTTTTAAGCGCGTATTTGGGCATCACGAACGATCTGCCCAATTTGCCTCCCTACCTGCGCATTTTAGGTATGACGAGCCGCGGCGCGGAGATCCTGCACAAAGCGAAGCCGATGCTGCCAATCATCGCACGCCCTGCGGACGTGAAGAAGCTTTCGCCGGAAGCCAGACGTGTGTTTGCGTTGGAAGCGCGCGCGGATAATCTTTACAGCCTGTGCACAGAGCATCGCCGCCCTGCGAACATGGATTATACAGAAAAACTGATTCGGATATAAACTGAGCTCTGCATTTGGCTTTTGCCGGTCGCAGAGCTCTTCTTTTATACAAAAAGACCGAACCACGCGGGCTCGGCCTTTTGAATGTTCAAATATTCGAATTACTTCTCAAGCGGTGTGACTTCCACAGTCCAACCGAGGGTATCTTCTACCTTACCGGTCTGGATGCCGGTGACGGTGTCGTACAGCTTCTGGCTGAATTCGCCGATGCCGCCGTCCTTGATCTGCATGACTTCGTTCTCGTAACGGAGTGCGCCGACCGGGGAGATAACGGCTGCGGTACCGCTACCCCAGCACTCTTCAAGTGCACCGGTACGGGCCGCCTCAACGAGTTCGTCAACGGAGATTCTTCTCTCTTCGACCGGGAGACCCCAGTGCTTGCAGAGATCGATGCAGGATGCACGGGTAACGCCCGGCAAAATACTGCCGTTCAGCATCGGGGTGACAACGGTGCCGTTGATTTTGAAGAAGATGTTCATAGCACCGACTTCTTCGATGTACTTGCGCTCAACACCGTCGAGCCACAGAACCTGAGAGTAACCTTCGTCGTGTGCCTTTACCTGTGCCGCGAGGCTTGCAACGTAGTTGCCGCCGGTCTTTGCTTCGCCGATGCCGCCGCGGACTGCACGTACATAGTCGTCTTCGATCCAAATCTTTACCGGGTCGAGGCCGCTCTCGTAGTAAGCGCCGACCGGGGAAAGAATGATGATGAATTTATAGGTGTTCGACGGGCGTACGCCGAGGAACGGATCCGTTGCAATGACGAACGGACGAATATAAAGAGAAGTGCCGGGGCGGCTCGGAATCCAATCTGCGTCAACGGCGACGAGCGTCTTGATCGCATTGAGGAAATCATCGGCCGGGATCTCCGGGATGCAAAGTCTTCTGTTGGAGTTGTTTGCACGCTCGATGTTCTTGTTCGGGCGGAACAGACGGATGCGACCGTCTGCGCATTTATAAGCCTTCATGCCCTCGAACATTTCCTGACCGTAGTGGAAAACCATAGCGGACGGATCAAGGACGATCGGCTGATACGGCATGATCTTCGGATCGTGCCAACCCTGCTCCGGGTTATATTCCATCACATACATGTGATCTGTAAAGATTTTACCGAAACCGAGCTTGCTTTCGTCTGCCGGCTTCGCTTTAGGCGCAGTGGTACGCTCAATCTGGATTTTCTGCATCAAAAAACACTTCTTTCCTGTTTGCTTATACACATTTTAGCACGTATTTGCCTTTTTTGCAAGTTACCGAGGTTTAAATTGCAAAAAAAGCTTCACAAATAACCATTTGGCTTTGCGAAGCTTTCTGTTCTTTTTGTATAAACGAATGCACCTTTACAGGTGTGTGCGCAGCCCCTTTGGGTAACGATTCTTCAAAACACCGTTCGATGCCTTGCCAAAGCCCGTTACAATACCGTCTGCGGCGACGGCGGTGTAACCGGAAAGCCCCTCTGCGGGGATTTCTTCGCCGCGCAAAAACGCGAATAAAGCAGGATCGTTCGATGTGAGATGCAGCACGCTGCGGCAGTTTTCCGCACGGCTTGCCATGAAAATGCCATGCGCGGGCTCGATGCGGTTCTTTTTTGCCTCGCCGAATTCCACACCGGCGCGCAGAACGGAAAGTCCTGCAATGTCCGGCAGCTCATTTGGCAATAAGATCACACGGTCGCGCACGCGCTGGAATCTGCCCGGTACATCGGTAAACAGAGATGTGTACAATTCTTCGGCATGCGCCTGCGTCTCTCGGTCGGGCTTAAAGCTAAACGGCGCAAAACGTTCTTCACATGGCGCAACGCGGCGGAAGCGCGCGGCAAAGTGCCCCTCACCTCCGTCCATCGGGAAAATGCGCACAGCGTCTACGCCATAGGCCGGGCGACCGAATGTGACATTCGGCTTTTCGAGCACGAATTCCGGGTGGCTCTCGAGAAATTTCTGCACAACGCCCTCATTTTCTTCCGTGGAGAATGTGCAGGTAGAGTACACCAAAATGCCGCCTTCGCGCACGCACTGTGCGGCGGAGGATAAAATTGCGAGCTGACGTACAGCGCAGGTCTCCACGTGCTCAGGACTCCATTCCTGCACGGCAACGGGATCGCGGCGGAACATGCCTTCGCCGGAGCACGGCGCATCAACGAGCACTTTATCAAAATACCCGCCGAGCTTTTCCGCAAGCATCTCCGGGTATACGCTGGAAACGACTGTATTACGCACGCCCATGCGCTCCAAATTGGAGGATAAAATTGCGGCGCGATTGCGCACAACTTCGTTTGACCACAAAAGCCCGGTGTCGCCGGTCAGCGCGGCAATCTGCGTGGATTTACCGCCCGGTGCGGCGCAGAGGTCGAGCACCTTATCCCCCGGCTCCGGCGCCAAAAGCGTGACGGCCGAAGACGCGGACGGCTCCTGCGAATAAAACGCGCCTGCATGATAGAGCGGCAGCGCCGCCATTTTGGTATCTGTCGGCGCATAAAACGAGAGCGGCGAAAACGGCGTTTGAACCAGTGTAAACGGCAGTGCGCGTTCAAGCTGCTCTTTTGTGCATTTTACAGTGTTCAAACGAATGCCGCGTTTGTGCGGTTCGTTGTAAGACGCCCGAAACGCCGTATATTCTGCCCCAAGCATATCCTGCATTCGTTTTTCAAAAGCTGCGGGCAATTCCATGGCCGCCCCACCTTTCCTAATTTCATAAATTCGGTACATAAACGCGCGTACCGTGCGCATAATAGCTTTCGGAAGGGGTGAATCACATGGCAAATTCCGAAAACAAGAATTACACAAACAAAAGCCAGAAACAAAGCCGCAATAAGAGCGATCGTCAGACAACCGACCGCGTGAATAACGGCACGGAAAATCGTACGGAAAACCGCAGTGAAAAAAGCTGCCGGTAACACAAAAAACCGGAAAAAGCAGGCAGGCGATGCGCTTGTCTGCTTTTTCTATGCGGATTTATTCTTTCGGCTCGCTGACCGGCTTATCGCCCGTCTTGCGAATAGCTTTGATAATCTCGCCGAGCGTGCGGTCGTCGGAGCGCACGGGTTTGAAGCCCTCACCGGCGATTTCACCGGCATCGCCGACGATGACGAACGCATCGGGGTCTTCCTCGCGGATGATCTCGCTGATACGGAACACCTCGAAGCGACGCACGGCGCAGAAGAGCACCTCGCCGTCCTGCTTCAAATAGCCGCTGCGGGACTTGAGAAACGTCAGGCCGCGGTCCATCTCCTTGATGATGCGGTCGGCAATGACATCGTTTTTATGGGACATAATGAAGAACATTTTGCCGTTGCCCGCATCTGTGCCGTACAGAATTGTATCGATGATTTTTGTCGATACAAAAATGACGATGCACGCGTACACGGCGCTTTCAATGCTCTTATATACGATGGCGGAAAACAGCACGACGCAGCCGTCTACGGCAAGCATCAGCTTGCCCATGGAAAGATGGCGCAGGCGATGATTGAGCAGACGCGCGATCATGTCCGTGCCGCCGGTCGTGGCACCGCGCATAAAGACGAGTGAAAGACCAACGCCCTCACACACGCCGCCGATGAGCATGATGATGAGTGGGTCACCGTG
>ULQP01003555.1_pt1 | contig 13186 bp, 8 predicted proteins | sample 1954571 | NCBI WGS metagenome assembly ULQP01 (sample SAMEA4835657, study PRJEB28245) | human gut metagenome | biome: gut microbiome; material: fecal sample | place: Denmark | collected 2008 | reverse complement strand
CCGCCTCGCCGACCGTGATCGGCTGGCCGTTTGCAAGGGAGGAACCGTAGCACTTCTTGCACACGCCGTGACGGGTGCGGCAGTTCAAAATAGAGCGGATCTTGATGTGCGTCGTGCCGCGGCTGATGATGAGGTCAGCTTCGGCGTCGCCAATCATCTTATCCTTAGAGACGAGCACGTTGCCATTCTCGTCACAGTAATCGTCAAGCAGGTAGCGGCCCACAATACGCTCCTTAAGCGGCTCAATGGACTCGTTACCGGATTTGATTTCGAACACTTCCAGACCCTCGGTCGTACCGCAGTCATCCTGACGAACGATAACATCCTGAGAAACGTCAACCAGACGTCTGGTCAGATAACCGGAGTCAGCCGTTCTCAGAGCCGTATCGGCAAGGCCCTTACGAGCACCACGGGAGGAAATGAAGTATTCCAAAATGTTCAGGCCTTCACGGTAGTTCGCCTTGATCGGAATTTCGATCGTCTTACCGGACGTATTCGCGATCAGACCGCGCATGCCGGCCAGCTGACGGATCTGGTTCATAGAACCACGGGCGCCGGAGTCTGCCATCATGAAGATCGGGTTGTAACGGTCAAGGCCGTCCTGCAGGGCTTTCGTAACGTCGTTCGTCGCCTTTTCCCAAGTCTTCAGAACCGCGCTGTAACGCTCGCCGTCGGAGAGGAAGCCGTCGCGGAAATCTGCGGTAATCTCGCTGATCTCTGCCTCTGCCTTTGCAAGAATCTCCTGCTTCTGCGGCGGAATAGTCGCATCGCAGACAGCAACGGTGATTGCGCCGATGGTGGAATACTTGTAGCCCTGTGCCTTAATGGCATCGAGCATTTCGCTCGTGATTGCCGTGCCGTGCTTTTTGATGCACTTGTCGATGATCTTGCCGAGCTGCTTCTTACCGACGAGGAAATCGACCTCAAACTTGAGGATGTTCTCCGGGTCGGTGCGGTCAACAAAGCCGAGATCCTGCGGGATCGGGCGGTTGAAGATCATGCGGCCCATCGTCGTATCGACAAGACCCGTATATGTCTGGCCGTTGTACTCCACGGTTCTTCTGACCTTGATCTTGGAGTGCAGCGTGATATATTTTGCGTCATACGCCATGAACGCTTCGTCCATGTTGCGGAATACCTTGCCTTCACCGGTCTCTCCGTCCTTATCGAGCGTAAGGTAATAAGAACCGAGAACCATATCCTGCGACGGGACCGCAACAGGGCTGCCGTCGGAAGGCTTTAAGAGGTTGTTTGCAGCCAGCATGAGGAAGCGTGCCTCTGCCTGTGCTTCTGCGGAAAGCGGCACATGCACAGCCATCTGGTCGCCGTCGAAGTCCGCGTTGAACGCGGTGCAGACGAGCGGATGCAGCTTAATGGCGCGGCCCTCAACGAGGACCGGCTCAAACGCCTGAATGCCCAGACGGTGCAGCGTAGGTGCACGGTTCAGCATGACCGGATGGTTCTTGATGACAATCTCCAGTGCGTCCCAAACCTCGCTCTTCGCGCGCTCTACGGCCTTTCTTGCAGCCTTGATGTTGCCGGCGGCACCGGTCTCGACAAGGCGCTTCATAACAAACGGTTTAAAGAGCTCCAGTGCCATTTCCTTCGGCAGGCCGCACTGGTACATTTTCAGCTCCGGGCCAACAACGATAACGGAACGGCCGGAATAGTCAACACGCTTACCGAGCAAGTTCTGACGGAAGCGGCCCTGCTTGCCCTTCAGCATATCGGAAAGGGACTTGAGCGGGCGGTTATTCGGGCCGGTGACCGGTCTGCCGCGGCGGCCGTTGTCGATGAGGGCATCGACGGCTTCCTGCAGCATACGCTTCTCGTTGCGCACGATGATGTCCGGCGCGCCGAGCTCGATGAGTCTCTTCAGACGGTTGTTTCTGTTGATAACTCGTCTGTACAGGTCGTTCAGGTCACTCGTTGCAAAGCGGCCGCCGTCCAACTGTACGAGCGGACGGATATCCGGCGGGATAACCGGCACGGCATCGAGGATCATCCACTCCGGGCGGTTGCCGGAGATACGGAAGGATTCCACAACCTCAAGACGCTTGAGAATGTGCACGCGCTTCTGTCCCTGCGCGGTTTCGAGGTCTTTTTTGAGCTCTTCGCTGAGCTTTTCGCAGTCGATATCCTCGAGCAGCTTCTTCACAGCTTCAGCGCCCATGGACGCCTCGAAGTCGTCCTCATATTTTTCACGCATGTCGCGGTATTCCTTTTCGGTGAGCGTCTGCATCTTAGAGAGCTCACGAACGGAACCCGGATCCGTAACGATGTAAAGTGCGAAATACAGAACCTTTTCCAGTACGCGCGGGGAAAGGTCAAGAATCAGACCCATGCGGGACGGGATGCCCTTAAAGTACCAGATGTGCGAAACCGGCGCTGCAAGCTCAATGTGACCCATGCGCTCACGGCGAACCTTGCTGCGCGTCACTTCAACGCCGCAGCGCTCGCAGACCTTACCCTTAAAGCGGATGCGCTTATACTTGCCGCAATGGCACTCCCAGTCCTTTGTCGGTCCGAAAATGCGCTCGCAGTAAAGGCCGTCGCGCTCCGGCTTCAATGTACGGTAGTTGATGGTCTCGGGCTTCGTGACCTCACCGTACGACCAGGAGCGAATCTGCTCGGGCGATGCAAGGCCGATCTTTATTGATTCAAAAACGTTAAACTCCATATATGCGATCCTTTCCTTTCACCCGAAATTAGAACTCGTCGTCGATGCCGTCAAACAAATCGTTATCGGAGCCTTCAAACTCATCATCGTCGCCGGTAGAGAAGAAGTCGTCCTCTTCCCCGTCTTCGTTCTCGATGGAATAGCCGTCGAAATCGCCGTCCGTTGCGACGTTTTCTTCATCAAAGACCTGATCGCCCGGGGTGAGACCCACATCATCGTCATCGTCGAAGCTCTGGCGCAGGTCAATCTCCTCGTTGTCCTTATCCAGTACCTTGATGTCGAGGCCGAGTGCCTGCAGTTCCTTGATAAGAACGCGGAAGGATTCCGGAATGCCCGGCTTCGGCACGTTCTGGCCCTTAACAATGGCTTCGTAGGTCTTTACACGGCCCACAACGTCGTCGGACTTCACCGTCAGAATCTCCTGCAGGGTGTAAGCCGCGCCGTAAGCCTCCAACGCCCAAACTTCCATTTCGCCGAAGCGCTGGCCGCCGAACTGCGCCTTGCCGCCCAAAGGCTGCTGGGTAACGAGGGCATACGGACCGGTGGAACGGGCGTGAATCTTATCGTCAACAAGATGATGGAGCTTGAGGTAGTACATGTAGCCAACGGTAACCGGGTTATCGAAATACTCGCCGGTACGACCGTCACGCAGACGGAACTTGCCGTCCTCACTCATGCCCGCCATGCGGAAGCACTCGCGGATATCCGCTTCGTGTGCGCCGTCGAATACCGGGGTCATAATCTTCCAGCCGAGTGCGTTTGCCGCCATGCCGAGGTGAACCTCGAGAACCTGTCCGATATTCATACGGGACGGAACGCCCAACGGGTTCAGAACGATGTCAAGCGGTGTACCGTCCGGCAGGAACGGCATCTCTTCCATCGGCAAAATGCGGGAAACAACACCCTTGTTACCGTGGCGGCCGGCCATCTTATCGCCGACGGAGATCTTTCTCTTCTGTGCGATATAGCAGCGCACGACCTTGTTGACGCCGGGGCTCAGCTCATCGCAGTTGTCTCTCGTGAAGACCTTAACGTCCACAATGGTGCCGTACTCGCCGTGCGGAACACGGAGGGACGTATCGCGAACCTCGCGGGCCTTTTCACCGAAGATGGCGCGCAGCAGGCGCTCTTCGGCGGTCAGCTCGGTTTCGCCCTTCGGCGTGACCTTACCAACCAGAATATCGCCGGCGTGAACCTCCGCACCCACACGAATGATGCCGCGGTCATCAAGGTCGCGCAGCAGATCTTCGTTGACGTTCGGGATGTCGCGGGTAATCTCTTCCGCGCCGAGCTTTGTATCTCTGGCTTCCATCTCATACTCTTCGATATGGATGGAGGTATAAACGTCGTCGCGTACGATTTTCTCGTTTAGCAGAACGGCGTCCTCGTAGTTGTAGCCTTCCCAGGTCATGAAGCCGATGAGCGCGTTCTTGCCAAGCGCGATCTCGCCGTTCTTAATGGCCGGGCCGTCCGCCAGAACATCGCCCACTTCAACGCGGTCGCCGCGGTTGACGATCGGGACCTGGTTGATGCAGGTGCTCTGGTTGGAACGCATGAACTTTGTGACGACATAGTCGTCGATATCGCCGTTATCGGTCGTCACGCGAATGAGGTCTGCACTGACGCTCTTAACGACACCTGCGCGTTCGCACAGGACGCAGACGCCGGAGTCGACGCCTGCTTTATACTCCATGCCGGTACCGACGATCGGAGACTCGGTGCGGAGCAGCGGAACTGCCTGACGCTGCATGTTCGCGCCCATCAGAGCACGGTTCGCGTCATCGTTTTCGAGGAACGGGATCATCGCCGTTGCAACGGAGAAGACCATACGCGGGGAAATATCCATGTAATCGACGCGGGTCGGCTCAACCTGAATGAACTCGCCCTTGAAACGTGCGAGAACGCTGTCGTTTGCAAAGGTGTTGTCTTCATTCAGCTTTTCGTTTGCCTGCGCAACGATGAACTCGTCTTCCACGTCCGCCGTCATGTAAACGACTTCGTTCGTAACCTTGCCCGTCGCCTTATCAATCTTTCTGTACGGCGCTTCAATGAAGCCGTAGTGGTTGATTCTTGCGAACGTTGCAAGATAGGAGATCAGACCGATGTTCTGACCTTCCGGGGATTCGATCGGGCACATGCGGCCGTAGTGTGTGTAGTGAACGTCTCGAACCTCGAAGCTCGCACGGTCACGGGAAAGGCCGCCCGGGCCCAAAGCGGAGAGACGGCGCTTATGCGTCAGCTCTGCCAGCGGGTTCGTCTGGTCCATGAACTGGGACAGCGGAGAAGAACCGAAGAATTCCTTGATCGCTGCAACGACCGGACGGATATTGATGAGAGAATGCGGTGTAAGGGATTCCATATCCTGACCTTGCAGCGTCATGCGCTCGCGGATCACGCGCTCCAAGCGGGAGAAGCCGATGCGGAACTGGTTCTGCAGCAGCTCGCCGACGGAACGGATACGGCGGTTGCCGAGCTGGTCGATATCGTCCGTAAAGCCGAGACCGACAGCAAGGCAGGTCATGTAGTTGATGGAGGAGAAAATATCATCAATGATGATGTGGTTCGGGATCAACTCGTCATGACGTGCGGTGAGCTGCTCTTTGAGCTTCTCTTCGTCGTCGCCGCACTCTTCGAGAATCTCGGAGAGCACTGCGTAGCGCACACGTTCGTTGATGCCGCACTCTGCCTCTGCATCAAAGGAAACGTATTTTGCGATATCGACCATGCCGTTCGAGATGACCTTCGTCTCCTTGTCGTCCTCAAGGGCAACCCAGGCGGTGGTCACACCGGCGTTGTCGATGTCTTCGGCAAGCGTGCGGGACACAACGGGGCCCGCCTCTGCCATCACCTCGCCGGTCGCCGGGTTGACGATCGGGCGGGAAAGCTGACGGCCGGTGATTCTGCCGGCAAGGTTCAGCTTCTTATTGTACTTATAACGGCCGACTCTGGAGAGGTCGTAGCGTCTCGGGTCGAAGAACAGGCCGTTCAAATGGAACTGCGCGCTTTCAACCGTGGGCGGCTCGCTCGGACGGAGCTTTCTGTACACCTCAAAGAGGCCTTCCTCCATGGTGTGCGTGGTATCCTTATCGATGGTCGCAAGGATGCGCTCGTCTTCGCCGAAGTATTCCTTGATCTCTTCGTCGGTGCCGAGACCGAGTGCGCGGATGAACGCGGTCATCGGAAGCTTTCTGTTTTTATCGATACGCACGTAGAGTACGTCGTTCACATCGTTTTCGTACTCCAGCCATGCGCCGCGGTTCGGAATGACGGTGGAAGAGAAAAGCTGTTTGCCTGTTTTATCGTACTCCATCTTATAATAGACGCCCGGAGAACGAACAAGCTGGGAAACGATAACACGTTCTGCGCCGTTGATCACAAAGGTGCCGGACGGTGTCATCAGCGGGAAATCGCCCATGAAGACTTCAGATTCCTTGATCTCGCCCGTTTCCTTGTTGAGAAGGCGTGCAGTGACGCGCAGGGCTGCCGCATAGGTAGCATCGCGCTCTTTGCATTCCGTTACCGTGTAATTGGGTTTTTCGTCGAGCTTGTAGTTCACGAAGTCCAGAACCAGATTTCCGTTGAAATCCGTAATGCCGGAGACGTCGTCAAAAACTTCCCTCAGACCTTCCTTCAGGAACCAGTCGTAGGAATTTTTCTGAATCTCGATCAGGTTCGGCATATCGAGAACTTCATTGATGTGCGAGAAGCTCATGCGTGTGTTCTTGCCAAGCTGTACCGGCTTAACATTCACCATTGACTCAACCACTCCATTCTTAGTATTTGACCCGTGTTTTTAAGCAAAATCACTTAAAAACGGCGGAAAGAATATCCGTTCATGTGAATTTTATAGATTATGCTTGATTATTTTTCGGAACTGTGTTATAATGCAGATCAGAGAAAGAAATGGCATATCTATCCATGATGATACATTGTAATATGATACACCGTATCTGTGGATTTGTCAAGCCTTTTCCCGAAATTTTTCGAGTTTTATTCCCTTTTTCTTTTCTCAAATTCCAAAGCAGAATAAATTGAATTTTGACCCGTATACCCGATAGCACATGGACCTTGTAAACTGCAATCGGGCTTTATTTTTATCCGCTGCTAATCATTTTAATTTGAGGAGGAACACTGTATGAAAAAGCATTTCGCAAAGCAGATTTTCGCCGCTGCCCTTGCAATCAGCTTCGTGTGCGGGCTTTCGGCATGCCGTGAACGCGAAGAAGAGCAACTCACGTTAAAGCCGGTGATTTATCTTTATCCGGAAGAAAAAACGGACATCTCGGTTACGCTCGCGTACGACGGAACGCTCACTTGCACCTACCCGAATTACAAAACCGGCTGGCATGTTTCGGCGAAACCTGACGGTACTCTGACGGACGAGGACGGCCAAACGTATAACTACCTGTACTGGGAAGGCACGGACAGCGCGGAATACGATCTTTCCCACGGCTTCTGCGTAGCGGGCAGCGACACCGCCGCTTTCCTCGAAAATGCCTTGCGCGACCTCGGACTCACCCGCAAAGAAGCGAATGAATTCATCGTGTACTGGCTTCCCCAGATGCAGGAAAATCCCTATAATCTCATCGCGTTTCAGTCCGACTGCTATACGCAGGTGGCGCAGCTGGATATCTCCCCCGCGCCCGACACGCTCCTTCGGGTCTTCATGGCGTGGAAACCGCTTGAAGAGAAAGTCGACATTCCCGCGCAAACGCTCACCGCTCCCGCCCGCGACGGCTTCACAGCGGTGGAATGGGGCGGCAGCCGCATAAACTGAACCGTAGCTCTTGCCCGTGCAGAGTCTCACAGCGTTCATACCGCTTAAAAACACGCAAAACCTTCCCGGTTTCCAAACGGAAACGAAACCGGGAAGGTTTTTGTTTTGTTTATGTTGAATTTTGGATGCCGAAGAAATTAAGTTAAAAAGCGAAAGCCACTTTCAAAACGAATGATTGCGTTTTAAGTATGTACTTGCGTGTACTTTTACGCGGATTCGCTTACGTTTCTGCCTCTTTCCCCTCGCCTTTTTCGTCCGCCTCGGTATCCTCGCAGGCACAGATGGACGCGAACGTGTAGGACTCCAGCTTATTGCGCACAAGCTGCGAGACCTCACCGTAGATGTGATGCAAACGGCACGAGGTGCGCTGGCAGCTGTACGCATCGCCCTGGCAGCGGGAAATCATATACGGCCCCTCCACCGCCTCGATCACGCTGCGCAGCGTGATCTCCTTCGGCGGCTTTGCAAGCTCATAGCCGCCCTTTGCGCCCTTATACGAGCGCACGATGCCGTCCGAAACGAGCGTGCGCAGAATCTTCAGCGTAAAGCGCAGCGTGACGCTTGTGCGCTCCGAGATCGTTTTGGCATCTGCGCGCCCGGGGTTCACGGCCAAAAATTCCACGATGCGGACTGCGTAGTCCGCTTCCAGTGTCATGTGCATGGTATGTGCCTATCCTTTCGGGATCAATCCAGAAAATCCTTCAGCTTCTTGCTGCGGCTCGGGTGACGGAGCTTTCTGAGCGCCTTTGCTTCAATCTGGCGGATACGCTCACGGGTGACATTGAATTCCTTGCCCACTTCCTCGAGCGTGCGGCTTCTGCCGTCCTCAAGGCCGAAGCGCAGGCGCAGCACCTTTTCCTCACGCGGGGTGAGGGAATCGAGCACATCGCCGAGCGTTTCGCGCAGCAGCGTATGGGAAGCGGCATCTGCCGGGGCCGGTGCGTCGTCATCCGGGATAAAGTCGCCGAGGTGGCTGTCCTCTTCCTCGCCGATCGGCGTTTCAAGGGAGACAGGCTCCTGCGCGACGCGCATGATCTCGCGCACTTTATCAACCGGCATATCGAGCTCGTCGGAGATTTCCTCCGCGGTCGGCTCGTGGCCGCTCGTGTGGAGCAGCTGGCTGGAGACCTTCTTCACCTTATTGATGGTCTCCACCATGTGCACCGGGATACGGATGGTGCGGGCCTGGTCGGCGATGGCGCGCGTGATGGCCTGACGAATCCACCACGTTGCGTAGGTGGAGAACTTGAATCCCTTTGTATAATCGAACTTTTCAACAGCCTTGATGAGGCCGAGATTGCCCTCCTGAATGAGGTCAAGGAACTGCATGCCACGGCCGAGATAGCGCTTCGCGATGCTGACGACAAGACGCAGGTTCGCTTCGGAAAGGCGCTTCTTCGCGGCTTCGTCGCCGTCCTTGATGGCGATGGCAAGGCGCACTTCTTCTTCGGAGGAAAGCAGCGGCACGCGGCCGATCTCTTTCAGGTAAACTTTGACCGGGTCATCGATGGCGACGCCTTCCATGCCCATGCCGGCATCAAAATCGTCCGTATCTGCGCCGGATACTTTGGAAAGGTCGATGTCATCAATCTGGATATCGCTGAAGTCATCGATAATCTCAATGCCGTGCGATTCCAGTGTATCATAGAATTTTTCAATGTGCTCCGGGTCGAAATCCAATTCGCCGATGGCGTCGAGGATCTCCTTTGTGGTGAGCTGGCCTTTGCTTTTGCCGAGCTCAATCAGATCGCGGATCACGGTTTTCTTATCGGGTGCTGCCATAGTTTATCATACCTTTCCTGTGTTTTCCCTTATTCCCTCGGCAGCGTCTGCACGCTGCCTTTTTATCTCCATTCTGTTTTAAAGCATAACGTTCCTATTTTTTCTGTTTGCGCAGTGCATCGAGCTGCGCCTGCAGGTCGGCGGGGTTCGCACCACGCACCTTATCGGTATCGGTCAACGCGCCTTCGCTCAAAATGATCTGCACGTATTCTTCCGCGTCTTTGGCGGTGATGCCGGCGTTTTCCTGCACAATCTTCGCAAGGCGGCCCATTTCGTCCGGCGTACATTCCGCCGAAAAGTCTGTAATCTGCGGTGATGTGACCGTTTCTTCGTTTATAATCTTGCCCAGGAGGCTCTGATATAACCGGCGATTGAACGCCGTCACGAATTTTTCGGGCGGCACGCGGCGGTTCAGGCTCTGTGCGAGGTCATTATTGTGGAAAAGGCACGCGATGAGCCGCTCTTCGGCGTTGGCCACGCGGACATAGCGGCGCTTTTCGGGGTTTACGGTATCGCGCCGCGCGGAAAGCTGCTCCGTCATGTCCCTTTGCTGCTGCCGCTGCGCCGCACGCGCTTTTTTGCGCACGGAAACGGACATCTGCTGCAAAATGGCGTTTTTGTCAACATTCAATTCCTGCGAAAGGCGACTGACGTACACGTCGCGCTCAATGGCGTTTTCAAGGCCCGCCAGCAGCTCTACGGCGGCCATCAGGTATTGAATACGCCCGTTTTCGTTGCTTAAATCATACCCGCTTTTCAGCTTTGCAAGGCGGTATTCCACATCGTTGCCGCTTTGCTCAATGAGCCTACGGAAACGCGCCGCGCCTTCATCACCGCATGCGTTGATGAACTCGTCCGGGTCTTTGTTGCCGGGCACGGCCATGACGCGCACCAAAAGCCCTGCGCCGCGCAGAATGGGAATGGCGCGCTGTGCGGCCTTTTGACCGGCTTCGTCGGAATCGTAGCAAATGACGACCTCTTTCGCATAGCGGGCAATGATGCGCGCCTGCTCTGCGGTGAGTGCCGTGCCGAGCGACGCAATGGCGTTTTCAATGCCCGCTTTGTGCAGCGAGATGACGTCCATATAGCCTTCAGCCAAAATGATGCGGTCGTTTTCGAGCGCGTTTTTTGCAAAATTCATCGCGAAAAGACCGCTGCTCTTGTGGTAGACCGGGGTATCCGATGTATTTATGTACTTCGGCTTTTCGTTTGTCAAAATGCGCCCGCCGAACGCGACCACGTTGCCGCGCAGATCAATGATAGGAAACATGACGCGTGCGTGGAAACGATCCATCGCGCGGCCGGAGCGCGTCTCCACCGCGACGTTCGCCGCAATCATCTCGCGCTCGGAATAGCCCTTGGAGCGCAGGTGATTAACGAGCGCAAAGCGGCTTTCCGGCGCCCAGCCGAGCCCGAAATGGCGGATCATTTTCATGGGCAGGCGTCTGCGCGCGAAATAATCAAGCCCCGGCTTACCCTCCGGGCTTAAAAGCGCGCTGTGGAAAAAGCGGGCGGATTCGCGGTTGATTTCCAGCACGCGCTGACGCAGGCGGCTCATGGAATCGTCCACGCCCTGCTCCGGCATTTGCAGCCCCACGCGGTCCGCGAGCATTTTCACGGCCTCGATGTAATCGAGATTTTCAATCTTACGGATGAATGTGATGACATCGCCGCCCGCGCCGCAGCCGAAACAGTAAAACGAGTTATTCTCCGGGTAGACGTTGAAGGACGGTGATTTTTCGTTGTGGAAGGGACACAGTCCCACCATGTTTTTGCCGCGCCGCTTTAGGTTGACATACGAGGAAACGATGTCTGTAATGTCGCAGCGCGATTTTAAGTCCTGCATAAAGGACTCCGGCAACGGCATTCCACCGCCCCCTTTCGTGACCGCCGGCGCGATGCCGTTGGGATTACGGGCAAAGCTCGGAGCAAAACGCCCTGATTTTTGCCCTCATAGTATTATATACGCCGCAAACGGCGAAATTACTTCTTTTATTCTTCAAATTCAAAAAATTTTTTTCCGTCTTCTGTCACATCGACCTGCCCATTTGTGGCATCCGCAAGTTTTTTGCGGAATGTGCCGAGCAGCTCGGGCGCCAAATGAAATTTGACGGTGACTTTTTCCTCAAAGACCGTATCGTCCGTCACGCCGCCGCATTCCGGAACAAGCGATGCAACGCGGCCGTACCGGCCGTAATCGCAGGTAAGCGACAACAGCAGGCACTCGCGCATGGTAATGATCTGTGCCGCCTGCAGGGCGATGGACGCGGTGTGCGAATACGCGCGAACGAGACCGCCGCCCCCGAGCAGAATGCCGCCGAAATAGCGTGTGGCAACCGTGACGACATCCGTAACGCCGCTTTTGCGCAGGACATCCAGCACCGGCATACCGGCCGTGCCCTGCGGCTCGCCGTCATCCGAAAAGCGCATGGTGCCGTCGCGCAGGATATACGCATAGACGTTGTGACTGGCATCCCAGTGCTCGGATTTTTTGGACGTGATGAAATCGAGCGCCTCCTGCTCGGTCTGCACCGGGCAGGCATAGCCGATGAAACGCGATCGCTTTTCCACAAACTGGTCCTGCGCGTTTTTCCGCACGGTTTTGTACTCTGCCATTTTTACCGCTCCCCTCTGTTTTGAAACGAACGCGATTTGCCTTTGGAGAAAAAATGGGCGATGCCCGAAAGAGCACCGCCCTGAACGATCCATATAAATTTACTTCGTGATACCGTAGCGCTTGTTGAACATATCAACACGACCGCTTGTATCAACCAGCTTCTGCTTACCCGTAAAGAACGGATGGCACTTGGAGCAAATTTCAACGCGGATGTCCTTCTTTGTGGAACGCGTGTGAATCACATTGCCGCATGCGCAGGTAATGGTCGTTTCCTGATAGTCCGGATGTATATTCTTCATATCTGTCACCTCTTTCGGTTGATCTGCGGTTAGTCGGTTAACAGCGAAGTTAACACATAAACATAGCGCTAATTATGTTAGCACAAAAAATTCTAAAATGCAAGGTCTTTTTCAAAAAAACAGAAAACTTTTTTCTTTTTCTTCCCGAAAGCATCCGTTTTTTTCGTTAGGCGCCGATGTAGCGAAGGTATTCTTCGAGGCAAAAGGAGAGTCTGCGGATGGCGACGGCGTGCTCTGTGCCGACATAGCGCAGGACAAGATCATTGCGTTTAAGGCCGGTTTCGTCCTCTTTTCCGGCTGGATAGCGGAACACAAAGCCGTAATGCGCCATGTTTCTTTGCAGCCAGCCGTAGGTATCCGTTGTCGAAAACGTTGCGGGGTCGTCCTGCACGGTAACGCACAGGCCGCTTTGCAGGTCGCTTGTGCCGGGCGCGGACACGGTGGATTTTGCGTCTTCGCGCGCCATAATCTTGGTGGAACCTGCCGCGATAAGGCGCTCGACTTCGGCGTTATAAAGCGATTCCTGCTCTGCATAGGACACATAGCCGCCGGAAAACTTGAGCGTGACACCGTCTGCCTTTGCGGCATCGCACAGTGCGGTGAGTGCCGGCACAATGCGGGCATCGACCGTGACGCTGTCAAACTCGGCGGTCTCCTCGGGGGCGAAACCCGCGTCCGCAGGGTGGTCTTCGTTGATGACGAACAGATTCACGCTGTCCTCGAGCACGGGCAGGTCGTTTTCCTCCGTGCTTGCAGCGGGGGACGCGGTGGGCGGTACGGTGGCCTGCGGCAGGGAATCCTCCGGATCTTCGGGCGGGAAAAGCACCGGCAAACCCCACATGACGAACAGTGCAAGCGCCATGAAAGCGGCGGCGCAGATAAGCAGAATGCCCGTCCAACGCTTTAGGTTCATAATGCGCTCCAAATGCAGCGGACGCGGCTTTTGGATGGGGCTGTATTTTTTTCGTTTCCGCACGGTGCTCTCCCCCTTTCTTCCGGTATCTTTTACTATTATATCGGATGACGGAAAA
>ULQP01025776.1_pt1 | contig 13247 bp, 17 predicted proteins | sample 1954571 | NCBI WGS metagenome assembly ULQP01 (sample SAMEA4835657, study PRJEB28245) | human gut metagenome | biome: gut microbiome; material: fecal sample | place: Denmark | collected 2008 | reverse complement strand
CCGCCGCTGCGGTGTATACAAGGAATTGATCTCCTTCAAGCCTTAAAAGCCGTTTCATCGATACATCATCAAAAACGCACATCGTGCAGGCCGCCAGCCCCAGGCCCTCTGCCGCCAAGTAAAAATTTTGCCCGATGTGCCCCGCATCCAAATAGAGATTGCGGTATCCACGCTGGCCGTGATGCCAAACCATACGTTCCGGCACTGCGATCCAAAAAAAGGTCACAGCGCTGTTGTGTTGAAATCGGTTGCTGGTAAAGGCCGTATCCAATGCGCAAAGCCAATCGGATGTCGTTTCTCCAAGCCATCCCAACGCATGCTCTTTGGCCAGATAGCGATACAAACCTGGCGCCAGCCCCTTCACCCGCCGCACCAGCACGATTGTTTCTATAGCGTGCTTGGCCCCCGCGGAGGGTACCGGACGCAGTGTAGCATTCCCATTGAACACAATCTCCTTTTCAATGCCCTGCGTAACACCGCATAAACAGGAAAGCGCCTGTATCTCCAACGCCTCTTCTGCGTATGTGCGCCTGCTGCGGCGCTTTTCCTTGACCGTCCAAAGGCAGCTGGATGGCAATGCTTGCTGCCAGGGCGGCAGCAGCACGGTTTCCATGCCTTTCTCCGCTGTCCAAAACGGTATGGGCTGCGGTTCTCCCTGTCTACGTCCTGTTTGCGAAAAATCATAGTAGGATGTTTCTTGGACAAACCTGGGGCCGATCTCCAGCGCTGTCTTATCTTTTTCTCTCATGTCTTTCTCCACTCTTTTGGCCATTTTTCAAATCCACCCTGCCATCCGATAAAAAAGGTACGCCCTCTGCTTCCAGTAGGGCAGCTTGCTCTGCATATCCCGGCGCGGTGTCGCCTTTGGCGTTGACCACGCGATGGCACGGCGTTGCAGGATCTTTACAATGCGCCAGCGCCTGCCCCACCTGCCTAGCTGCCCTGGGAGCGCCGATACGCCAAGCGATCTCTCCATAGGTTGCCACCTGTCCGGACGGGATTTGCTTCACAGCCTCATACACTCTCTGAGAAAATGAATGCCGCATCATTGTGCATTTCCGATCCATTCGATTACGCCTCTATGCGTCGCATTGCGCCGGTATAGGTATCCATGACAAACCCATAAATCGCCACATCCTTTGGCACAAGCGGATGATTTCTCAAAAGCTCTACCGCCTCCCGTACCGAGGTATCCACATCCTCAAATCCGCTGAGCCAGCTTGCAAAATCGATTCCACAATAGTCCATCATATCCAGTGTTTGCTGCGCAATGCCCTTTTGCTTCATTTTCTCGATCAATGCTTGGCTATCCATATGCTGTACGCCGCAGTCCGTATGCCCTATGATCAATATCTCCTCAACGCCCAGCTCATAGATGGCAATCAAAAGGCTTCGTACCGCGCTGCCGAACGGCTGGGTAATCGTAGCGCCCGCGTTCTTAATGATTTTTACATCCCCGTTTTTCAATCCCAGCGCTGCAGGCAGCAGTTCTGTCAGCCTTGTGTCCATACAGGATAAAATGGCGATCTTTTTATCCGGATATTTGCTTGTTGCATATTGTTCATATTGTTTTTCTTCTACAAATTTTGTATTAAAGGCCAGCAATTCCTCTACCATGGAGTTTCGCCTCCTTGTTTTTTGATTTATTGTACCATTGCCATATCGTTCCCGCCAATCCCTGTATCAAAAAAGGAGCGGATAAGCCACTCCTTTTGATGATCAATCATCCAAATAATCGATATAGCCCCCAATGCGTTTGGGCGCAGGCCCTACCTGCTCTGGATACCCCAGCGTAATGAAATGAAACGGCTGGTAATGCTCTGGCAACGGCATATCCCGCAGCAGCTCGCCGGCGGCCCCGCTTTTTAGCCAAGGCGTAAACCATCCAATATAACAGCTGCCCAGCCCCATGGCATGAGCGGCTAGCATGATGTTTTCTGCGGCCAGGGCCGTATCCACCTCTCCCCAGTTGCTGTGCCAGCTTGGGTCCTTTTTATAGGATACCAAAAGGACGCATGGCGCATGGAAAAACACATGCCGTTCCGGGTCTCGGCCAATTCTTTGCTGTGATTCCCTGCCGCAATGGGCCATCCATTGTTTCCCGGCCTCGTTCCATTTGTCGATGGTGTCTTTGTTTGTCATCACGGTAAAATGCCAAGTCTGGCGGTTGCTGGCGCTGGGCGCCCAAAATCCTGCTTCCAAGATCTTTTCCAGTACATCATGCGGAATAGGTTTTTGCTGGTATTTTCTCACACTGCGCCTTGTCAAAATGTTTTGTAGAACAGCCTGCTGTTGATCCATAGCTAGCACCTCCATTTTGTCTTTCTATCTTTATCCTACCTCTTCTTTATCAAAAGGAAAACCCCCGTTTTTCTCCCACCAAAGAATACACATTTTGTCGAATGGCCGTCGTTTCATGTCGAAATACAACGAATTTAAGGGAATATGCTCGTATTTTGGCGAAGTCCTTGCTTAGTTACCAAATTTTGACGATAATCGACTTGAAAGAGAGGGACCGTGAATATGATGAATGCAGTAGATACTGAAAAACTCGTATTTTCACAGTTATTGTTATTCGGCTTTAAACATCATAGTGCCGGTTTTCGTTATCTGTGTACCGGATTGCAATTGGCCTTGGAACAGCCTGGTATTCTCAATGAAATGACGGATAAGTTTTATCCGGCAGTGGCCGCGGTTCACCACTCGACCCCGTCGGCAGTGGAAAGTTCGATGCGCAGAGCCATTGTGGATGCATATGAACATGGCAATTGCAAGGACCAATTCCATAAAATCTTTCTGCGCTATACGCATGAGTGTCCTACGGTTTCAGAGTTTATGACCGGCAATGTCCACAGATTGTTGTACGGAGATATATAATATCGTTTTGTTTCCCCCGGGAGCCATCAACGAACCTGCCAGCCGCAACCTGGCAAACGCGTTGGTGGTTCCCTTTATTTTTTCTCCCTTTTGGAGCCTTTGGGTGCATAATCACGCATCCCGGGTATAGCGCCGCCCGCAATTTCCCAAAGATACAAACTGGCTATTGTTGCATACGGCGTAAACCTTTTGTGATACATCTTAAATTTTTTCTCATCAATAGAGCGGTGATGATACAGCATGCGTAGCCCTCTATGCAGCGCCAAATCGCCATAGCTCATGATATTTGGACGCTGCATGGAAAAAATCATCAACATTTCCGCCGTCCAGATACCTATGCCCTTTAGAGAACTCAGCGTCTTACACACCTCTTCATCGCTTTTTTCGGTAAGCGCCGCCAAATCTAGTTCTCCACCGGCCACTTTCTCTGCGATTCCTAAAATGTATGCTGTCTTTCGCTCAGAAATGCCTAGCTGTTGGATCGTTGCTGGGGGCACCGCCAAAAGGCCTTCCGGCGTCACCTCCCCTAACGCATCGGTAAAGCGTTTCCAAATCGTTTTCTGCGCTTTTGTGGAGATCTGCTGGCCGATGATGGAATTGACCAGCGCCTGAAACATATCAGGGATTACTTCGCGCTGAATCAGCCCGATTTTCTCGATAACCTCTCCCAGCCGCTTATCTTTTTTCGCCAGATATGTCGTTTCCTCTATCCCATATTTAAAAAAAGGCAACTGTGGGTCTCCCCTTTCTAAAAATAGCCTATCTACATCATTTTTTCATGATCGCTTTTCGTCATTAAATCCTATATTTTTACGCGGTTTTTGTATAATTCAATGGAACAAAGCAGAAAGAAAAAGAAACATACAGAATCGAAACTAACCATCACGATTTGCTTGCCCAATGTCTTTTTCTATGATACCGATTTTATGCAAGGGGGAAACAATATGATTACAGATCTACAAAAGCAAAAAGCCATTTTCCATCATTTACAGGCCTTTGGCATCCGCCATCATTGTGCAGGTCATCGTTACCTGTGTACCAGCATCACACTTGCCCTGGCGCATCCGGAATATCTCTCCGAGGTAATGGAGCAATTTTATCCTGCTGTAGCCAAAAAACATCAGCGATCCATCGGTGCCGTGGAAAGCGCCATGCGCCGCGCCATCATCGATGCCTATGAATCGGGTGTAGCAAGCGACAGATTTCTTCTATATTTTAAGCGCTCTGCCAAGGAGATCCCTAGTGTTTCAGAATTTGTCTCTGTATTGGCTACCCACATTCGATATAGCCTTGCCGAGTTAGATTCTCCCTCAGGCTGATAGGCTAACTATCACTCATCGTTTATTTTGAGTTTTTTCCTCTGTTTCCCAAAAATAGAAATTCATTCAACCGCTTATCAATTTTTGCGTTTTCTTCTCTTGACAACCCTGCAAAAATACTATATCATAATCTAGTCTCTGATAGTAAGAGTTGTTTTCGAGGTGTAGCGCAGCTTGGTAGCGCGTTTGGTTCGGGACCAAAAGGCCGCAGGTTCAAATCCTGTCACCTCGACCACGTCGCCGCAAGCTTCACATTGCTTGCGGCGTTTTTAACTTATCGGCGCACTCATCCGCTGCGTCTCCTTTTCCGGGGGGATGCAGACACACAGCCCCTGCTAAAACTCTTGATATTTTTTTGTAACACAAACCCGTAAAAAAAGACCGAAATCGCTGGATTTCGGTCTCTTCTTCTATTTGGAGGAATGGTTGAGCGCAGCAAAGAGCGCATAAAAAGGCACGTGCTCTGGTCCGATAACGTGAAAACTTTGCACTTTTCAAATAGCGACCATCATCAAAGACGGGCAATTTCCTCCTATACATTCGAATTTATCTTCACTCTTGTTTTTCCGTAATACCGAGACTCTGAATCCACGGTTCGATTTCGTTTGTTTGTTTGCTGTGAACCCTTCCACAATCTCTGCGTCCGGGCAAAGCTCTTTAAAAATATGAAGGCTGTTGCCAATATCGTCACTGGCGCTGGTGCAAAATGGAATGATTGTCTTGCCGGAAAAATCGTTGTCCGCAAGGAATGTGGCAATCATAGCAGGGGCTTCATCCCACCAAATCGGATATCCCACAAACACAGTATCATAATCTGCAATATTTTCCACAGATACGGTGATGTCTGGGTGTGCGCCTTCTAGAATTTCTGTTTCAGCTTCTTCATACAAATTTTCATATTCTTCGGTGCGTCGGATCTCCGCAAGATCTCCGCCTGTATAGTCCGCTATTTCCTGAGCGACTTTCTCAGTATTCCCCGTATGGGAAAAATAGGCAATCAAAATATTGCTGTCATTTGGCTCTGTTGGCGGAGATACGCTTATGTCACCGGATGTGGTTTCCAGCATCGCAGAAGGGCCTTCGGTAGGGGCACCTCCACAGGCCGCCAGTATAAAACTGAGAACCATCGCCATAACAAACATCAGCATACTTCTTTTCATCGTGGTTTATCCTTTCTTAAGCTAAATTGTATGGATACTCAAATATTCCAATATCCATGTAATCGCCCGTTCAGCATCCTCTCCGTAAAATCCATGACCTGCCCCTGGTAGAATTTCCAATTTGGCAGAATCATAAATCTCCACTGCTCTTTCTGAATAGCTAAGAGGAACAATGCTATCAGCATCTCCGTGAATCAACAGCACGTCTTTTTTATAACCGGAAATCGCTTGATAAAAATCATAATTCAACAAATCTTCTGCAAAGACATGTCCTACAGTCATCCACATATGATAGAAGGTATCCGGAATATCTTCCACGTTTGTAAAACGGTTGTTTATATCATCTGCTATTACAAAGGCAGGGTACAGGAGAATGGCGCCTTAAATTTCCTCTTCGTGCGCTGCAGCAGTGATGGCCGACACTGCACCACCCATGCTGGTTCCCATCAGAAATATGTTATTACTGTCCACAAATGGTTGCTCTTGTATCATTGCAAGCACCGCTTCTAAGTCCGCCTGTTCTGTAAAAATAGACATTTCCAAAGTGGACCCATCGCTCCTGCTTCCTGTGCTTCCTCCACAAAAATCAAAGCAATAAACCACATACCCTCTAGATGCAATCTCTATAGCATACTGTGCCGCGGAGCTGTGAGAGCCTCCAAACCCGTGAGAATAGATGACAGCAGGCATTTGGTCATCTGCGTTCTGAGGCATGTAGAGAACACCGTAAATCTGCTTTTCCTCCCGCCTTGCGTAAAGCTCTCGCGTTTCAAATTCATAGATTCTCTGTTCATTGTCTTTTGCCGGTTCCGTAGCAATCAAACCGTTTGATGCATTGTCCGTAGCATGCGAATCGCCATTCTGTATCTGCGTGCATCCCCCCAGGAGCATAATGCCGAGCAATAAAAGGAAGCTAATTCTTCTCATCATGGCTGTTCCTTTGCGCACTCGCTTTCAATAGGATCTTTTTGGCATAATAGGAGATTGTGATAAATAGTGCCGACAATACGGCGGATTCTGCGAAATAGGGAACGAGAGATTTTGAATAGTCATATTCTTTCTGATAGTCGATCAGATGAAACAGTTCCTCCCAAAAGCGTCTATCTACGAATTGGTATAAGCCATATGCGCACAAGGCAGCTATAACAACACGGCAAATGAGATGGACTGCCTTTTTTATCCTTTCGTCAGCATGGATTTTCTTAACTCCTTCCACAAAGATTGAACCGTGTAATCCAAGATGTATCGACATCAGAATAAACGCCCATGCCGTTGCTACAAGATGTAAGTGCCTACCAAATTCGATTGCGCTTCCGTTCCCAATGGCAAAGATGTGCTGCGAAACAAGCAAACCACCAATCATACAGGCCAACATTGCCAAGAATAGCAGCGCATTGACAACAAGCTGTACCATGCGCATTGCGTTGTATTTACCCTTTAAAAGCGTACAATACCATTTGTAGTTCAACGCGTTGTGTATAAGGAAAAGGATACCGGCAGAGATCCCTAGCCACTCATGAACGGCGCCTCGTAAAACGCACTGCCCCATCAATAGCAAAAACAAAATATACATGGCCACGTCAACACTTCGTTTTATGGCTACGTTGGGTTTCATCATGCTTGTCCTCAATTGCCGGCTTTCAACATACCAATGCTGTCTAGCCAGTCGATAATTTCCTGCTCTGCCCCTTCAATGTTATTTCGCGAAATGCTCTTTCCCTCCAGCATGGAAGCATCTGGTTCTAACTGTGCGATGGTTTCCTGTGTGCCGGAAAACCCACTTCCGCCATGCGTATTAAATGGTATGATCGTCTTGCCCGCAAAATCGTAGCTTTCAAAGAATGTATAAAGGATATACGGCATATCAGCATTCCAATTGGGATATCCAACAAATACGACGTCGTAGGAATCAAAGTCCTCAATCGTTCCTTCTATTTCCGGGCGGGCATTCGTGCGAATTTCCTCCTGCGCTACTTCTAAAAGCGCATCATGATCTGTGGGGTACGGATTTTTAGGCAAAATACGAAAGATGTCTGCCCCTGTATTTTCCTGAATGACATACGCCATGTACTGTGTATTGCCAAGCCGCTCTCCGTTTATTTCTACATAGCTGTTATCCTGATTGTCTGGCACATAAAAATAAACAACGAGTGCTTTTGCATTCTCATTCACCGAGCGTTGAGAATTGCCCGAAGGCGTTTGCAGGCTGCTTTGGGTAGGCTCGGCAGATGGTTCTGTGTTGGAATTGGAACACGCTGAAAATGTAAAGGCCATTGCTATCCCCATAACCAAGGCCATTAAACGTGTAACTGCTTTTTTCATGACTAAATCCTCCTGATTTTCTTTTTGCATACAGTCCATTATTTTTGACTGTTCGACTCGATGATTTCATTCAAAGAAATATGCTCGTTTCTGTATCTGGCATTGGGATTCTTTTCTGGAATCACAAGCTGAATTGCTTTTTGTGGGCAAGCATGTGCACAAGCAAGGCATGTTTGGCAGTTTCCCGGAGTATGCACAGCCTTTCCATTTATGACCCGAACCGATGCTGATGGGCATACCTTCTCGCAGATTTTACAGCCAACGCAGGCATCCGTAACCCGAAATAGATGCTGCCATGCATTGGGCGGCATCTGTTTCATGTTATCCAAAAACTGCTGATGGGCATTGCGATCCTCTTCCGTAACCGCTGCTATCATGTTTTTTTGAGCGCGAATCTCTGTTTGAATCGCAGCAATCTGTTCTTCCACTTTCTTGTCTATCTTTTGCTGCTCGTCCATATCAAAGCTAGGCAACCAATTATCTACCATGAGAAGTACATTGATGTAATTGACAGTTATGCCGCAGCTATCGCAAAGCTCTTTCGCCAGCTCCGCGGCTCCTCCGTGGCGGTTTCCGTAGGTCAAAATTATATAAAAGTAGTTTGTTTGCAAATCTGTTTCTTTCAGAAATTCCTTGACCATAAGCGGCAGCTCGTGTCCATAGATAGGCGCGACAAGACCAATGCTGTCTGCAAAAAATTCTCGTTTTTTATTTCGCATTACCTGTGGTATGCTTATTGGTTTAGGATCAAACTGCTTTGCAACATAAAGGCTATTGCCCGTACCTGTAAAATAAAAAACCATAGTCTCTTTTCTCCTTGTCATACCATTTTCATCATGCTATAATGCGGTTGTTTCAACCGCTTGATACAACCGCATTATAATTTGCGGTAGTAACAACCGGTCAATAGTTTCTTTAAAAATTTGTCAATTTTTCTAAAGCATACGAAGGGTAGTAAATATGTATACGATGATGCAGGTTTGTCGGCAACTAGACATGACATATCAAACCTTAAAATATTATTGCAACGAGGGATTGATTCCCAATGTCAAACGTGACAGTAACAATCGGCGTATTTTTGATGAAAAAGATGTAAAGTGGATTAAAGATCTTACCTGTTTGAAAAAATGCGGCATGAGTATTCAGGAAATGAAAGAATATTTGCAGCTATGTTTGCAGGGAACGTCTACCATAATGCCACGGAAAGAGATGCTTAGAAAAAAACAGGAAGCTTTAAGAGCTTCTATCAAAGAGTTAGAAGACAGCGTTGCCTATATCGATTGGAAACAGAATTTTTACGATGAAGTGCTTTCCGGCAAACGCCCGTATATAAGCAACCTGATCCAGGTAGAGGAATAGTCCCTCATCATATACATTTTGCTGGCCTTAGGGCAGTTTCTAAAGGATATTCTGTTTGCAAAGGCACTCGAAAAACCGGGGAAAGCAACTCGTTCTCTCCGGTTTTTTCTAATGAATCCAATTTTCTTCCGTTGTCCCTTTGAATCTTGAGTATCAAACTGCCTATTGTATCGGTATATCAACCTTTTAGATGCAGCCACCTTTAAAACCCAATGAAAATTCAAAGCACATTTTTTACAAAAAAAGAACCTGCAAAGCAGGTTCTCTACGCTTCCATCTTTTTCTCAACTTCAATTTGTTGCAATACAAAGGGCAACACTTGCTGCGGCTCTATCTCCAATACCAAAGCAAACTCATCATACAATATTTTCTCTGCTGTTTTAAAAAACCTTTCATCCGCTACATGCAAATGCCTTCCGCGCTTCTCCTGATCCTTTTGATGCTGGTACAACGCCTTGATCATGCCGACCAGTTCAAAGCGCTCTCCATGCTCCAGTATCTCCTTATATCTAGCTTTTCTCTCCCTTTCATCCTCAATCCAAATCGCCTGTTCCTTCGGCATGGAGCGAATCAGCGCATAAATCTCCTCCGCCGATAAGACACGCTTCATCTTGCTTACCAGCGCCTGGCTATCTACCGGCACATACAAAATGGAGGTATTGTCGTTATACATCGGTTTTAGCACATAATACTGTTTTGAAACCCCGCCATATTCACGCTCTACCAATTCGGTGATTTTGCAAACACCGTGCACGCCATACAAAATGATATCCTCTTTCTCAAACATTCTCTTTCTCCTTTAACTCTCTCTATCCCAGCAATCAACTACAACGCGGCATATACAGAAAACAGCGCAATCTTAAAAAACTATGAAGATATAGTAAAAGTATAGCATAATTTTGGCAAAATTTCATGCGCTCTCCTATCGTCTTTACCATTTTCCCCTGCAGATCAAGGGAAATCATCTTGCCTTTTGGCAGTATGGCAAGTTACAATAAAATAAGTGTAAAACCATCTACAAATCAACGTTTTTTATCGAAAGCTTCAGCACGTTTATAGGAGGTTTATGTTATGGATAAACAAGCCGCCAAAGCAGCCATTCTTTCCGGGGAAACCGCATTGGGCATTGAGTTTGGCTCCACACGTATCAAAGCCGTTTTAGTCGATAAGCAGCACACGCCGCTTGCTTCCGGCAGCTTTGACTGGGAAAACCGTCTGGAGGATGGCATTTGGACCTATCACTATCAGGAAATCTGGGATGGGCTCCAAGCCTGCTATGCCGATCTTACAAAAGACGTAGAACGTTTGTACGGCGTTCCCTTAACTAAAATCGGCGCAATGGGCGTTTCGGCGATGATGCATGGCTATATGCCGTTTGATGAAAATGGGGAGCTGCTCGTTCCTTTCCGTACATGGCGCAATACCATCACAGGCCAGGCCGCCGCAGCTTTGACCGATCTATTTGCTTTCAACATCCCGCAGCGCTGGAGCATTGCGCACTTGTATCAGGCCATTTTGAACGAAGAAGCGCATCTGCCCCGCATTGCTTACTTAACTACGCTGGCAGGATGTGTGCATTGGAAGCTCACCGGGCAAAAAGTCGTTGGTGTTGGGGAAGCCAGCGGTATGTTCCCCATCGATTCGCAAACGGGCGAGTACCACGCCGAAATGCTCAGAAAATTTGATGAAACGATACAAGATCGCCGCTATTCCTGGAAATTGGCAGATATTCTGCCTTCTGTGCTCTCTGCAGGCGAGCCTGCCGGTACCTTGACAGAGGAAGGGGCACGGCTACTCGATCCTGCCGGAACCCTTCAAGCCGGCATTCCCTTCTGCCCGCCGGAAGGCGACGCGGGCACCGGGATGGCTGCGACCAACTGCGTCCGTATCCGAACCGGCAATGTCAGTGCCGGCACCAGTATTTTCGCCATGGCTGTTTTGGATCATCCGCTCCGGCAGGTGCATCCGGAAATCGATATGGTCACTACGCCCTCCGGTGCGCCGGTTGCGATGGTACACTGTAACAACTGTACCTCAGACTTAAACTCCTGGGTTTCTCTGTTTGGCCAAGCACTGCAAGCATTTGGCATGACGCCAGACAGCAACGACCTTTACGGTACGCTATATCGCAAGGCCCTGGAAGGGGACCCGGACTGTGGCGGGCTGCTTGCTTATAATTATTTTTCCGGTGAGCATGTCACTGGGTTTGAAGAAGGGCGCCCGCTGTTTGTGCGCCGTCCTGATAGCCGTTTTACGCTGGCAAACTTTATGCGCGTACATCTCTATACCTCTCTTGGCGCCTTGAAAACAGGCATGGACATTCTGATGAACGAGGAAAATGTATCGCTGGAAAACATTACGGGCCATGGCGGGCTCTTCAAAACCGAAGGCGTGGGGCAGCGCATCGTTGCCGCTGCAATGCATACGCCGGTTACCTGTATGGAAACTGCCGGTGAAGGTGGTCCCTGGGGGATGGCTCTGCTGGCATGTTATATGATGCAGCGTACTGCTGGCGAATCATTGGAGGATTATCTTAGCAATCGCGTTTTCCAGATATGCCAAAGCACGACTATGCAGCCCGATGAAACCGATATAAAAGGCTTTGATGCGTTCATGAACCGTTATGCCAAGGGATTATCCATTGAAAAAGCGGCCATAGAGGCGCTTTAAGCCAAAAGTGACAAAGAAAAGAGGATAAAAACGATGCTGGAATCGTTGAAGGATCAGGTACTTCAAGCCAATCTATTGCTGCCAAAGTACGACCTTGTCACCTTTACCTGGGGCAATGTTTCAGGGATAGACCGGGAAAAGGGATTGGTTGTCATCAAGCCTTCCGGCGTTTCGTATGAAGAAATGCAAGCAAGCGATATGGTCGTGGTGGATCTGGATGGGAATGTCATAGAGGGCTCGCTTAACCCCTCCAGCGATACGCCGACGCATGTGGCTCTATACCGTGCGTTTCCCAGCCTAGGCGGCGTAGTGCATACCCACAGCCGATGGGCCACTACCTTTGCGCAAATGGGGCGAGGTATTCCTGCCCTGGGCACCACCCATGCTGATTATTTTTACGGTGAGATTCCCTGCACTCGCAAAATGACGCCGGAGGAAATCCATGGCGCATACGAGCATGAGACAGGCAATGTCATCATTGAAACCTTTGCTAATCTGGATGCTTCGGCCGTCCCCGCTTGCTTGGTATACAGCCATGGCCCCTTTGCCTGGGGCAAAGACCCGATGGATGCTGTGCATAACGCAGTGGTTTTGGAGGAGGTCGCATTTATGGCATGGCATTCCCTCAGCTTATCTCCCTCTCTGCCCCCCATGCAACAGGAGCTATTGGATAAGCACTATCTCCGAAAGCACGGCGCCAATGCCTATTACGGACAAACGAAATGATATGTTGATAGCAACCGGGCATATGCGCTCCGTTTGTCTTTTCCCTTACTGGGATATCCTAGAAAACAATGAATGAAGAAAGCCCCAAAAGCTAAGGCTTTTGGGGCTTTTTATGGCAAAGTATCTCGTTTTGATGCCCCGTTTCGGGCAATATAAAAATCGCAACCCACCAAAGTGAATTGCGATCTTGGATGCGGTAACCTACCGCTGGAGCTACTGGCCGGACTTGAACCGGCGACCTGCTGATTACGAATCAGCTGCTCTACCAACTGAGCCACAGTAGCAAATAAATTTTCAACGCTAATAGATTATAGCAGAAGGGCATGGAACTGTCCAGCCCTTCTGCTCTAGATTTTTATACATTCAAGAATTTTTTCTGCCGCGCAAATACATATACAGATTGCATTTGACATTGCCATTGTACAGCTTGCGCTTTTTATCTGCCCTTCGCCCGAAATCCCTTTCAAACGCTTCATCGGATGAGATGGCAAAAATGCCCATACGGGAATGCTCGGCTTTGAGCTTTCCCAACGCCCGGGCTACATGCTGTCCCTGTGTTCTTTCCATTCTAAGGCCATAGGGCGGATTTGTGACAATCAACGACTGCTCAGCCGGCAGCTTTAGATTGGCCACATCTCCACAGGCAAAATTGATATATCCATTGACTCCCGCTCTTTTTGCATGCCGGTAAGCCATGGACACCGCCTTGTCGTCAATGTCGCTGGCCAACAGATGGGCAAATCCCTTTTCCCTTTTCTGTGCCATGGCCTCTTCCCTTTGCCTCGCCGCCTCCTGTGCCCAATTTTTCCATCCA
>ULQP01008723.1_pt1 | contig 13499 bp, 6 predicted proteins | sample 1954571 | NCBI WGS metagenome assembly ULQP01 (sample SAMEA4835657, study PRJEB28245) | human gut metagenome | biome: gut microbiome; material: fecal sample | place: Denmark | collected 2008 | reverse complement strand
GGCAGCCGGCGGCGAGCTCATTTATGCGACGTGCTCGGTCTTCGACGAGGAGAACACACAGTTGGTGGACGCGTTCCTTGCTTCTCCCGAGGGTGCCGGCTTTAGCGTGGCGCCGCTTTCCAAAGCACAGATTCTGCAACTCCCCGAGTTCGATCAGGCCAAGAAACTCGTATCCGTACGCCAGAACGATCGTGGCCTCTTCCAAAGCGTCCCCGTAAACGCCGATTCCTACGACGGCCACTTCTGCGCCAGACTGGTCCACAAGTAACGACTAAGTTGCGGTGAAATAGGGATTGAAAAGCCGCTTCTGCCCGCCAAACAGTCCTTATTTCACCGCAACTCATAAGGAAACCTGGGTAGCTAAAGAAACAGCCCCGCGATCGGCGTTGATCGCGGGGCTGTTTGGTTTCTAGTGGCTATGCGGGCAATTGGCGCAGCAGCCGCTCGTGGCGTTGGTGCTGGAGCCGCCGCTTCGTTGATCGGTGTTGTAGAAACCGCTGCCCTCAAATTTAATGCCGCTGGCCGAGAACGTCTTGGCCGCCGGGGCACCGCAGCTGGGGCACACGACCTCGGGAGTCTCGGACATGGGATGCTCAACCTCAAACACGTTGCCGCAGCTCGAACACTTGTAATCGTAGCGCGCCATAATACTTCCTTTTCAGCACAAAGCGGGCAGATTACTCTGCCCGCAAAAATTCAAACGTCTGTAACTGTACCCTATATCGGGGGTTTTATCACGCTTCGCCCCAGAATCTATGGTTGTTGCGCAGGAGCTGTGCGGTTTTGTTCTCGGCGGCTGCAATGTCTACCTCGTCAGCCTGCCAGGTCCAGTTGCCCGTGGCCACGCCCGGAACGTTCATGCGCGCGTCGTCGCCAAGCCCCAGGACATCCTGCAGCGGCATCATCACTAGGGGAGCGTCGCTTGCCAGCGCGTCGCCCATCAGCTTGGCCGCCACCTCAACACCGCTCGGTTCATCGCCGCCCGCAAAGGAACGCGTGCACCAGCCGGCAAGCGTCGACGTATCGTGCGTCGAGGTGTACAGGATCTTGCCGGGCGTGGGATGCACGCCGCAACGAACGTCGTAGTCGCTAAACTCCAGCACGTCCATGCCGGGGAAACCACAGGTCGAGGCCATGGCGCGAACACCGGGCGTCAAATAGCCCAGGTCCTCGGCGATAAAGTTGAGCGGACCAAGCTCGTCGTAGGCGGTCTGGAACAGGTCCTTGCCCGGGCCCGCTAGCCACCGACCGTCGGCGCAAACCTTGCCTGCGGGGATACTAAAGTAACTGTGGAATCCCAGGAAGTGATCCAGGCGCACGCGGTCGTAGAGCGAAAACGCACGACGCAGGCGATCCATCCACCAGCTATAGCCGTTCTGCTTCATGTGGTCCCAGCGGAACGTCGGGTTGCCCCACACCTGGCCCTCGGGCGCAAAGTTGTCGGGCGGCGCGCCGGAAATCTCGATTGCCTTGCCGGTATCGGACAGCCAGAAGTTCTCAGGTTCGCTCCACGCGTCTGCCGAATCGTCCGACACGTACATAGGAATATCGCCGATAACCTCGATGCCCTTCTTGTGCGCATAGTTCATGAGCTCGCACCAAGCTAGGTCAAAGCGGTACTGCATGTACGCCTGAAGCTCGGCCTCGTTGTGGAAGCGCTTGTCGTCGATCAGATGCTCGTTGTAGCGCGCGACATCTGCCGGCCAATCGTGGCGCGACTCGCCCTCAAAGTACTTCTTAACGGCCATATAGACACAGTACTTCTCGAGCCAATCGGCATTGCGATGCTTAAACGCGGTGTACAGCGGATCGGCATCCTCGCCTCCGCGGGCCTTCCAGGTCTCAAAGTCGGCTGCCAGCTCCTCGTGGCTCTCGGGCAGCAGGTCGATATTGCCTGCAAAGGCCGAAGGACCGGCGTAAGGGGAGCGGAAGAAGTCCGTGGGGTTGACGGGGAGAACCTGCCAGTAGCGCATGCCCATGGCGGCCAGATGGTCGATAAAACGACGCGTGGGCGCGCCGATCGTACCCGGCTTGCCGTCGTCGGTCGGCACCGATGTGATATGGCACACAACACCCGCACCGTGATCGAGCGGCTCCTGCAGGCGCTGCTCGGCGTGGTGATAGATGATCGACGATCCCAGCGGATACAGATCGAGCGTGACGGTACCGTTGTGGATTTCGCACTCGTGGCCGCTGATCACGTCGCTCGCGCATTCGCCGAGCGCCGGAATTGTCACACAGTGCGAATTGCGCAGGCTGCGGTTGATGATAACCGTCGCGGCCTCACCGTCTTTACCGGTGCGCGTATAGGCGAGTACCTCGTCATTGAGCGCAAAGACCTTGATCTCGCCGTCAACCATAAACGGCAGGGCGCGGCGCACGGCCGATGCGTTTTTAAGGATGGCGAGTGTATCGAAGTCGTGAAGCTCTTCCTTCATAGGCAGCGTGCGGCGATTGCCCGGATCGGTCAGGCCCTCAAGGCCGTACTCGTCGCCATAGTAAATCGAAGGCACGCCGGGGAACGTCATCTGCATGAGCGTTGCAAGCCAAAAACGGCTCTTGGCCAGGCCCATCGAGTTCTCGTCCAGGCGCCACTTGCTGCGCTCGCTCTCGGGCAACTGCGACTCGTCGGGGCCACCGCCGAGCACCGAGATGATACGCGGGCGGTCGTGGCTCGACAGCAGATTGAGCGCGCAGGCCAGTGCCTCGCGCGGATAATTCTCGCGCAGGGTCTCTATATCCTCGGCTGCCTGGTAGGCGTTCTTGTAGCCCATCAAAAAGCCGATGACCATGTCGCGGAAGGGGTAATCCATGGCCGAGTCGAGCTCGGAGCCTTGTAGATACCGACGCAGATGGCCGTAGCTGATCTTGTTGGAGGCATCTTCCCAGACCTCACCGAGCAGCAGCGCGTCGGGCTTCTCGGCGAGCACGGCCTTTTTGATCTCGGTCAGGAAGTCATCGGAAAGCTCGTCGGCCACATCCAGGCGCCAGCCGTGAGCGCCGGCGCGCAGCCATTTACGAATGACGCCGTCCTTGCCCAGGAGCCGCTCGCGCACCAGATCGGAGCTCTCATTGATGGCGGGCATATTGCCCACGCCCCACCAGCAGTCGTACGAGCCGTCCTCGTGGAAATAAAATGCATCGCGCCACGGCGAATCCTCGCTCTGCCACGCGCCCACGCCGGGGTAGTTGCCGTAGCGGTTGAAGTAGATCGAATCGTCGCCCGTGTGGTTGAACACGCCGTCCAGAATGATGGAAATGCCCAGCTTCTCGGCTGCTTCGCACAGCTCAGTAAAGTCTTGCTCGGTGCCCAGAATCGGATCGATCTTGGTGTAGTCGGCCGTGTCGTAGCGGTGGTTGCTCGCGGCTTCAAAAATGGGGTTGAGGTAGATGGCTGTAAAGCCCAGCTCGGCGATGCGAGGCAGGTCTTCCTGGATACCCTTGAGCGATCCGCCGTAAAAGTCCCAGGTCTTGATGGAGCCGTCCTCGGCGCGCTCGTACACAGGCGGCTCGTTCCAGTCCTCGACCATGCGGCGCTGAATGCCCTTACGCGGTTTTTCGACCTCGGCCAGTGTGCGCTCGCGCCAGTGCTCGTCGCGGGCATAGCGATCGGGGAAGATCTGGTAGACCATTCCGCGCTCGTACCACTCGGGTCGAACTTCGCGGTGCTTGTAGACGGTGACCTGGAACGACGGCACCTCGGCGTAGTTATAGGTCACGCCCTCGCCGCCGGTGCGGCCCTGCGGTGCGCCCAAGCGAACCTCGGGCTGGCCCTCGATATTGCAGATAAAGCTGTACCAGATAAGACAGGGTTCGGTGCACTCAAGCTCTACAGTAAATATGCCGTCGCCCTCATGTGTCATGGGATACCGAGACTCACCGATTTCATCGACCCAGGTGCGCAGCGTAAGCGTTGCCTGGTTGGGGTCGGCATCCTCCAGAATCACGGAGAGCGAAAGGGTAGTTCCTGTGGTCACAGCGCCAAACGGAGTGCGAAACTGCGGCAGACGGCTGTTGTGTATCAATCTCATAGTACGGTCCAGTTCAATAGAATCACGGCCTGCTGGCCATGGGCTTTACGCACAGGATGTAAGTATATCTGTTGTACACAGGCTGTATAAACAACATCCGTTTACCATCGGCGAACGGTTGTCCTAGAAAATCGTTTTACCAACTATCTACAGAGAAGGGGCGCCCGGTTAGAGCGCCCCTTGCTTAGGGTTTGATGAGGTTTTGGATCGTCTGTGGACTAGCGGCGCTTGCGAGAGGCCGTTGCCTTTCGGACGGAGGTCTTCTTAGTCGGAGCCTTTTCCTCTGCCGGAGCGGCGGAGGAGACCGGGGTCTCCTTGGCGGGCTCGGGCTTGGCCTCTGCCTTCGGGGCGGCATTTACCTCGGCCTTGGGCTCCTCTTTGGCAGCGGCGGGCTTAGTCTCTGCCTTGGGAGTTGCGGCCTTTGCCGTGGTCTTCTTGCTCGTCGTGCTGCGCTTGCGCGTGGTGGTCTTGGCGGCGGGCTTGGCCTCGACGGTTGCCTCCGCCTTGGACTCGGCAGGCGTCTCCTCGACCTTGGCAGCCGGCTTTGTGGCCGTCTTGGGGGCCGACTTCGTTGCAGTGGCCTTGGCGGTCGTCGACTTGGTTGCCGTAGCCTTCTTGGTGGCAGTGGTCTTGGTCGCGCTCTTGGACGCCGTTGACTTCTTGGCAGTGGTCTTGGCCGGTGCCTTTGCCGCAGGCTTGGCCTCAGCGACCTCGGCCTTTACCTCGGGAGCAGCCTCGGCTTCGGCGGCTTTCTTGGCAGTGGCGGTCGTGCGCTTGCGCGTGGTCGTTGCCTTGGCAGCAGTCGTCTTTGCTGCGGCAGCCTTGGTTGTCGTAGCCTTCTTGGCCGTCGTCTTGCGGGTTGTGGTCTTCTTAGCTGCTGGCTTTGCAGCGGGCTTGGCCTCGGCCTCTGCCTCAGGAGCAACCTCAGCCTTCACCTCAGGCTCAGCCTTTGCGGGCTCAGCCTCAACCGGCTTCTCCTCGGCCTTAAGCTCCTCTGCGGCCACCGGCTCAGCAGCAGCCTCAGGCTCGTCGACAACAGTCGCCGGCCTCTCAATCTCCGGATGCATAAAGAAGTACAGGTCCAGATACTTATCGGCCGAGCGCGTCCAGCTAAAGTCCTGGCTCATGGCCTGCGTGACCAGCTGATCCCAGGCCTCGCGGTTATCCCAGAACAGGCGAGCCGCGCGGAACACCGCGTCGCCCATCTCGTCGCCGTTAAAGTTGCTAAACGAGAAGCCCGTGCCCTCGCCGGTAAACTCGTTGTACGGAATCACGGTGTCCTTCAAGCCACCGGTCTCGCGTACGATGGGCAGGGTACCGTAGCGCATGGCGATGATCTGCGACAGGCCGCAGGGCTCAAACTTCGAAGGCATCAGGAACATGTCGGCAGCAGCATACATGCGCTGCGACAGCGCCGGATCGAACTCGATGCGCGCGGCCATGGTGCCGGGGTACTTGTCCTGGAAGTAGCGCAGGCCGTCCTCGTAGTCGCGGTCGCCGGTGCCCAGTACCGCCACCTGCACGCCGCCGGCCAAGATGCGGTCGAGTGCGTACATGACCAGGTCCATGCCCTTCTGGCGCGTCAAACGCGTGACCATGACCATAAGCGGACGATCGTCGCGGACCTCGAGCCCCAGCTCTTCCTGCAGCTTGACCTTGCATACGGCCTTGCCGGAACGGTCCTCCACGGTGTAGTTGGCGGCAATGCGCTTGTCGGTCGCCGGGTCAAAGCCCGCGACGTCGATGCCATTCAAAATGCCCTGCAGCGCGTACGAACGCTCGCGCAGAACGCCGTCCAGGCCCTCGCCAAATTCGGGCGTCTGGATCTCGTTGGCATAGGTGGGGCTCACCGTGGTGATAGCATCGGCATAGCGCAGGGCGCCCAGCATGTAGTTGATGCTGCAGGCGTCGCAACGCAGCTGCGAGGCAGCCGCCGGAATATGCGCCACACCCAGGATGTCCTCCATCACGGTGTCGCTAAACTGGCCCTGGAACGCCACATTGTGGATCGAGAACACGGTCTTGACGCGGTCGTACAGCGGCAGGCCCTGGTAGAACTCGCGCAAAAACACGGGGGCCAGTGCCGTCTGCCAGTCGTTGCAGTGCAGGATGTCGCACTCAAAGCCGGCCGGCAGGTGCTGCAGGCTCTCGGTGATGGCCTTGGAGAAGAACGCAAAACGCTCGCCGTCGTCAAAGAAGCCGTACGGATAGTCGCGCGCAAAGTAGCGCTCGTTGTCGATGAACATATAGGTGACGCCGTCGTGCTCGAGCTTCTCGAGACCGCAGTACTCGTTACGCCAGCCCAAGCTCACGTAAAAATCGGAGAAATGCTCCATCTGCGCCTTGTATTCGTCCTTGATGGTGGCGTACTTAGGCACCATCACGATGACTTCGGCGCCGGCGCGCACGAGTGCCGCAGGCAGCGAGCCCGCCACGTCGCCCAGGCCACCGGTCTTCACAAACGGTGCGCACTCGGCCGAGGCAAACACGATCTGCATCTTTTTGCTGGAATCAGCCATATTGTCTCCCATGTTGTTATTCGAGAATAGCCGCCTGGCGCGAACCGGGCGGCTATTCTACATGTTACGAGCGATGATGCGGTACCAACGTTAGCGCACGATCGTGGTATCAGAAGTTAACGGAGCCTTGCCCAGCACCAGGATGTTCTCGGGCGTGCCGCGAAGCTCGGTGTTGGTGGGGACCACGTTGTTCTTGTCCAGGATGGCGTTCTCAACACGGGCGCCGCTCTTGATGATGCAGCTCTGGTTGATGATCGAGTTGGTCACCGAGGCGCCTTCCTCGACCACGACGCCGCGCGACAGGATCGAGTTGCGCACGGTGCCCTTGATGATGCAGCCGGCCGAGATGATCGAGTTGCAGGCGTGGCTGCCGGTCGCGTAACGCGAAGGCGGCACGTCGTGAGCCTTGGTCAGGATCGGACGCTCGGGGTCGAAGAGTTGGTCGGCCACGGTCTGGTCGAGAAGGTCCATGCTGCGGCGATACAGCGACTTCTCGCTAAACACGCCCACGACCTCGCCCTTGTACTCGTAGCTGCACACGTCAATGTTGCCAAAGTCGCCCTGGAGTGCCTCGAGCAGGTCCAGATAGTCGGCGGCCTGGTAGTGGTCGATAATCTCGAGTAGCGTCTCGCGGTTGACGATGCAGCAGTCCATAGAGGCGTTGTCGCCGTACACGACGCCGGCGCTCACGCCCGTCAAACGGCCGTTCTCGTTAATTTCGAGTTTGGTCTCGTCATCGACGTTATGCGTGGCCTTGCAGTACACCACGGTCATCTGGGCGCCGGAGTTCACGTGCGCGTCGATGATGGTGTTGAGGTCCATATTAAAGATGATGTTGGTGCCCATCATCACGACATAGGGCTTGTCCGAGCGCTGGAACAGCGTCTTGTTGGAGATAATGTCGCGCAGCAAGAAGCGCATGCCGCCCTTGGTGGTGCCATACGCGTTGCCGGGCACCATGAACAGGCCGCCCTTCTTGCGGTCCAGGCCCCAGTCCTTGCCCGAGCCCACGTGGTCGATCAGCGAGCGGTAGTTGCCTGGCATGACGACTCCGACGGTCTTAATGCCGGCATTCATCATGTTGGACAGCGGGAAGTCGATCAGGCGGTAGCGGCCCAAAAACGGAACGGCCGCGATGGGGCGGTCCTTGAGCAGCACGCTGCCGTAGGTCGAAGAGTAGTTAGCGGTGATATAACCGATGGCCTTGCGATTGATCATCGGATCATTCCCCCTTCCCGATAACGACGTCATTTCCAACGACGGCCGTATCCTTGGTGGTATCGACAGAGCCGAGCTTCACGCCCTCTTCGACCGTGGAGTTCTCGCCCAAAATAGCGCGGCAGATGTGCGCTCCGCTCTTAACGTGCGCACCCGGCAGCAGCACGGAGTCCTCGACCACGGCGCGCTCATCGATGATGACATCGGTCGAAAGGATCGAGTGGCGAGCGGTGCCGTAGATCTTGCAGCCGTTGGAGACCAGGCAGTCGTCCAGGCGACCATCCGGGCCAATGTAGTGCGGCGGTCGCGTGGTGATGTTGGACATGATGGGGAAGTGCTTGTCAAACAGATCGAACTCGGGGTTGTTGCCCAGCAGGTCCATCGAGGTCTCGTGGAAGCTGGCGATGGTGCCGACGTCCTTCCAAAAGCCGTGGAACTCGTAGCTGTACAGGCGCTTGTTCTCGCCGAGCAGCTTGGGGATGATGTCCTTGCCAAAGTCGTGGCTCGAGCGCTGGTCCAGAGCGTCCTCCTCGAGCGCCTCGATCAGCACGTCGGCCGAGAAGATGTAGATGCCCATGGACGCGAGGTTCGAATCGGGCTTATCGGGCTTCTCGGTGAACTTGGTGATGCGGCCGTCCTCGGGGTCGGTGGTCAGGATGCCAAAGCGGCTGGCCTCCTCCCACGGCACGGGCATAACGCTCACCGTGAGGTCGGCGTTGTTCTCAATGTGCGTCTTGAGCATCTTGCGGTAGTCCATGCGATACAGGTGATCGCCCGAAAGAATCAGGACGTACTTGGGGTCGTTGGCCTTGATGTAGTCGAGGTTCTGCGTAATGGCGTCGGCCGTGCCCGCATACCAGGCGCCGCCGGTCTGCGTCTCGTACGGCGGCAGGATCGAAACGCCGCCGTCACGGCTGTCCAGATCCCACGCCTCGCCGGAGCCCACGTAGGCATGCAGCAGATAGGGGCGATACTGCGTCAGAACGCCCACCGTGTCGATGCCCGAGTTGGAGCAGTTGGACAGCGAGAAGTCGATAATGCGAAACTTACCACCAAAGCTAACCGCCGGCTTGGCGATCTTTTGGGTGAGTGCCCCCAATCGGCTGCCCTGTCCTCCTGCGAGGAGCATCGCGATGCATTCTTTCTTACTCATCGATTTCTCCTTCTGTCATCGATGTTTCTAACCCATTAGCGGTGGGCACGGCGCCTGGTCGCGCCCACCGAATAATGCCGTGCGGCAAAGGGAGCTCGCGCGCCTTTAAGCGTGCCAGATCTCGTCGCGGTACTCGCGAATGGTGCGGTCGCTCGAGAACCAGCCAGAGGAGGCGGTGTTGAGCAGCGCCTTGCGGTTCCAGGTCTCCTGGTCGCCGTAGCTGTTCGTGAGCTTCTCCCAGGCGTCGACGTAGCTGCGGAAGTCGGCCATGACCAGGTCGGGGTCGTTGTTGTTCATGAGCTCGTTGTAGATGCTCTCGAAGTTGCCCGAAAGACCCGCAAAGGTGTTGTCCTTGAGCTCGTCCATCACGCGGCCCAGGCGCTCGCGGTCGCCGTTGAGGGTATCCCACGCAAAGTAGCTGTTGGATGCCCAGAGCTGCTCGACCTCGGGAGCGGTCAGGCCAAAGATGGCCTCGTTCTCGCGGCCGGCCAGGTCGGCGATCTCGATGTTGGCGCCGTCGAGGGTGCCCAGCGTAATGGCGCCGTTCATCATGAGCTTCATGTTGGACGTGCCCGAGGCCTCCTTGCCAGCCGTGGAGATCTGCTCCGAGATCTCGGCGGCGGGGTAGATGAGCTGGGCGTTGCTCACGCGGAAGTTGGGGATAAAGCAGACCTTCATGACCTCGTTCACGCGGGCGTCGTTGTTGATGACCTCGGCCACCGAATTGATCAGACGGATGGTCTCCTTGGCGAAGGTGTAGCTCGAGGCAGCCTTGCCGCTAAAGATGAAGGTCGTCGGCGTCACGTGGAAGTTGGGATCGGCGATGCGACGGTTGTAGATGTCCATCACCTTCATGATGTTCATAAGCTGGCGCTTGTAGGCATGGAAGCGCTTCACCTGGACATCGAAGACGGTGTTGGGGTCGATAACCAGACCGGTCTCGGCCTTAACGTAGGCGGCCAGACGCTCCTTGTTGGCGCGCTTGGAGGCACCCACGGCCTTCAGGAACTCGGTGTCGTTCTGGAACTCTTTGAGCTTCTCCAGCTCAAAGGCGTCCTTCAGCCAGCCATCGCCAATGGCCTCGGTCACGAGCTTGGCATAGGTGGGGTTGGACTCGGCAAAGAAGCGACGGTGCGAGATGCCGTTGGTCTTGTTGTTGAACTTCTCGGGCGTCAGGGCATAGAAGTCCTTGAGCACGATGTTCTTGATGATATCGGAGTGAATCTTTGCCACGCCGTTGACGCTATGGCTGCAGATCACAGACAGGTTGGCCATGCGAATCTCGCCGTCCCACAGGATGGCGGTCTGGCGCAGGCGCTCCTGCCAGCCCTCCTGCGTGGTGTCGAACGACTCGTGCCAACGACGGCTGATCTCGTCGATGATCTGGTACACGCGGGGGAGGAGCTTGGAGAACGTGCCGATGGGCCACTTCTCCAGAGCCTCGGGCAGGATGGTGTGGTTGGTGTAGCTCACGACCTGCGTCACGATGTTCCAGGCGTCGTCCCACTCGAGCTTCTTCTCGTCGATGAGGATTCGCATGAGCTCGGGGCCGCACATGGCGGGGTGGGTATCGTTGGTGTGGATGGCTACAAACTGCGGCAGCAGCTCCCAGTTCGCGCCGTGCTCCTTCTCAAAGGTGTCGAGCAGGCTGTAGATGCCGGCCGATACAAACAGGTACTCCTGCTTCAGGCGCAGCAGACGGCCGTGCTCGCCGGCGTCGTTGGGGTAGAGGATGGCGCTGATGGCCTCGGCCTCGGCGCGCTCGGCATCGGCCAGGGCGTAGTCGCCGCGGTTGAAGGCCTCCAGATCGAAGTGCTCCTCGACCGGCTCGGCGGCCCAGACGCGCAGCTTGTTGACGGTCTCGCCGGCATAGCCCACAACGGGGATGTCATATGGGACGGCCAGAATGTCCTGCGTGTCCACCGTGCGGTAGAACGTGCGGCCGTTCTCCTCAAAGCCCTCCACATGGCCACCAAACTTAATGGTCACGGCCTTGTCCTGACGGCGGACCTCCCAGGGATAGCCGTGGGTGAGCCACTCGTCGGTGGCCTCCACCTGGCTACCGTTGACGATTTCCTGCTTAAACAGGCCGTAGCGGTAGCGCATACCGTTGCCGTAGCCGGCGATGCCCTCGGCTGCCATGGAATCCAGGAAGCATGCGGCCAGACGGCCCAGGCCGCCGTTGCCCAGAGCCGGATCGGACTCCTGGTTCTCGATGACGGACAGGTCAAAGCCCATGTCGTCGAGCGCCTCGGCGACCATGTCGCGCACGCCAAAGTTGAGCAGGTAGTTGTCGAGCAGGCGGCCGATCAAAAACTCGATCGAGAAGTAGTACACGCGCTTCTTGCCCTCGGCGGTGGCACGGGCGTCACTCTTGGTGGCAACGGTGCGGGCCTTCTCGGCCACGAGCTTGGCCAGGGCGTTAAAGCGATCGAGGTCACTGGCGGCCTCGACGCTCTTGCCGCTGATGCTCATGACGGCATCGCGATAGAGCTCGGTAAACTCCTGCTTGTTGTCGAAGATCTTATTCATACGTTCCTTCCCCCGGGGATGTTTCTCCCGGAACGGTTGTGACATGTATCCTACGCCCCCGCGGGGCGGGTAATTACAGTGGTAACGATTTTGTTACGCATCCTTGCCAGATGCTTTAACAGCGCCTGCCTTAGCCTTGGGAGCAGCCTTTTTAGTGGTTGTCTTCTTTGTCTTGGGCTTAGCCGTGGCTTTGGCGGCAGACTTGACAGTCTTCGCCTTAACCGAAGCCTTCTTGGCAGCCGCGGTCTTGGGCTTTACCGAGGACGAGCGCTTGCGCGACGCCTTCTTGGGCTCCTCGACCACGGGCGGCTTGTAGCTGCTCGGACCGCGGCGCTTAAGCACCACGCCTGCCAGGCCGGGCACCTTAATCTCGATGGAGTCCATCTGCCCGTTCCAGGGATAGGGCTCGCTCGAGCAGGTGTAAGGCTCCTCGCCGGCATAGCCGCTGCCACCGAACTCGGGACGGTCGGAATCGAAGATAACCTCCCAGTCACCCTCGCGCGGCACACCCACGCGGAAGCTCTCGTAGCTCGCCGGGTCAAAGTTGATTAGAATCACCAGGTCGTCATCGACGTCCTCGCCCTGGCGCACAAAGCTCACGATGGACTGTTTAGAGTTGTCCGCGTCAATCCAGGTAAAGCCGTCGTCGGTGTAGCCCCGCTCGTACAGGGCGGGCTCGGCGGTGTACAGGTGGTTGAGCGCCTTGATAAACGCCTGATGATGACGGTGGGTCTCGTACTCCTCGGTCAGGAACCACTGGATGGACTCGTAATAGCGCCACTCAATAAACTGGCCGATCTCGTTGCCCATAAAGTTGAGCTTTGCACCGGGATGCGTCATCTGGTAGAAAGCCAGCGTGCGCAGACCGGCAAACTGGCGCCACCAGTCGCCCGGCATGCGGCCGATCAGCGAGCACTTGCCGTGCACGACCTCGTCGTGGCTCAGCGGGCAAATGAAGTTCTCGGTAAAGGCGTACATGATGGAGAAGGTCAGCAGCCCGTGGTTGCCGGGGCGCCACGGAAAATCGGTCTGCATGTAGTGCAGGGTGTCGTTCATCCAGCCCATGTCCCACTTGTAGTGGAAGCCCAGGCCGCCGTCCTGCGGCGGATAGGTCACGAGCGGCCACGCGGTGGACTCCTCGGCCATCATCATCACGTCGGGGTAGTGGGCCTCCACGGCGCAGTTGACCTGGCGGATAAACGCGCTGGCGTCCAGGTCCTCCTCGGTACCGTACTTGTTGAACTTCTTTTGGCCCGGATCGTCGATGCCAAAGTTGAGGTACAGCATGCTGGATACGCCGTCCATGCGAATGCCGTCCACGTGGAAGTTCTCGAGCCAATACAGCACGTTGGAGACCAGGAAGGAGCGGACCTCGCCGCGGGCGAAGTCAAACTTGTGCGTGCCCCAGTTGGGGTGAATCTCATGCTCAAACAGCATGTGGCCGTTAAAAGTGGCAAGGCCGTGGGAATCGGCACAAAAGCCGCCGGGAACCCAGTCCATGATCACGCCGATGCCAGCCTCGTGGCACGCATCGATAAAGTGCATGAGCTGCTGCGGGTTGCCGTAGCGCGACGTGGCGGCGTAGTAGCCGGTCGTCTGGTAGCCCCAGGAGCCATCGAAGGGATGCTCCATAAGCGGCATGACCTCGATATGCGTGTAGCCCATGTCGCGCACGTAGTCTACGAGCTCCACCGACAGGTCGTCGTAGGTGTAGAACTCGCCGCGCTGCGCGGGGAAGGGATCCATGGGACCGGGGTAATTGCCGTACACGTCGGGCTCGCCCTGCGGCGCGTCGCCGTGGCGCTTCCACGAGCCAATATGCACCTCGTAGATGTTAAGGGGCTGCGACATGTGGTTGTGGCCGGCGCGGCGCTTGAGCCACGCGGCATCGTTCCACTTGTAGCCATCGAGAGTCCACAGCACGCTCGCGGTACCCGGAGGGCACTCGGCCTTAAAGGCGTACGGATCGGCCTTGTAGAGCTTTTCGCCCTCGTTTGTCTCGATGAGATATTTATAGAGCTGGCCCTGCTCGGCGCCAGGAATAAA
>ULQP01032869.1_pt1 | contig 13522 bp, 12 predicted proteins | sample 1954571 | NCBI WGS metagenome assembly ULQP01 (sample SAMEA4835657, study PRJEB28245) | human gut metagenome | biome: gut microbiome; material: fecal sample | place: Denmark | collected 2008 | reverse complement strand
AACCCTGCCATACGTGGGGCAGTAGAGCCTACGGCTGGTATGCCGGTATATCGTATGGGCGGAAATTCTTGCCTTAGCGGCGACTTTGTGGGTGATTGGAGTTTCGACCATGAGTTGCAGATAGGAGAGCGTATCATTTTTGAAGATATGATACACTATACCATTGTAAAGACAACAATGTTTAATGGAGTGTCACATCCTTCTATTGCGTTGCTCAAAAGCGATGGCAATTTGCAATTATGGCGTACGTTTGGTTACGATGATTATAAGAACCGCATGGCGTAAATAGAGGAGGGGAGAGGGCTGTCTTCATCACCTTGCTTGTCACTCTACAAGTGTATTGAAAAGAGTAATAGCGGGTAAGACAGACGGTTTTGCTCTTTAGAGTTGAATTGTTGAAAATTCTCCGTATGTAGAAGGGTATAGTCATTTTACCTTTGAGTCATGATGTTCTCGCTGTTGAAAATAACGAAGTTACAATTTGTAAGTATTCTTTTTGCAGGCCTATTTACAATTTATAACTAATATTTTTTTGATTATGTTTGGAAGTAATATGGGCTTTTACGTATATTTGCAATGCAACAAAAGCAAAAAGAGTAAATTCAGTTTCATAATGCCAAATGCCACTGTGAAGTGGGGTAAATGGAAGAGGGCGGCCTGAAGAGGCTGCCCTCTTTATTATAAATTGTAGCTACTGTATAAAATGAGATGTGCTTTAATATGAAAAAAATGTCTCATTTTTGCATTCTTTCTTCTTTAAGCTTCGTAAGACAAGAATACACGTAGTAAGTTGTAATACTTTTTTGATTATATAATGTGCGTATTATCAGTATATTATCTATGATATAAAATGCTTTTTTAGAATGTCCGTTTCTTTTTCTTATTATACTGTCAATGATGTAGCTATTATTTATTACGATACTTGAAATGTTTTTTGCAAGAGTTGTTTTTTGTTGTCGAGAGAAAGAAGCTGTTTTGCGGTAAAATATGTTAGAGTCTGTTGAACTGTATATATTGTGTTTTTGTTGTGTGGGGTGAGTGTTGCGATGCATTGTTGTTATTGTAACTTTCGGAGCTTTGGCAGGTTGTTATATGTTATATTCTTCTGAGGATGAGGAAAATATATTTTTACCGGCTGAAGATATTTTGTTGCAACACAAAAATGGTTATTCGGGTATATAAATTGGGTGATGCCAAGCAGTTTGATAATTGGGGATATTGTTGTATATCCTAACTAATAGAGTTATCTTTGTACCGAATAAGATTTATTTTTAAGACTGTTATTAATTTTTTTGAGTACGGTCTGAAGCATGAATGTGTATCAATGGGCTCTTCTGTGATGACACTGAAGACCGCGAAGCGTGCCCAAATATCGTTGTCAAATGTTTATAACGAGCAGATTCTTAAAGAATTAGTATATTATACTCTGCTTTTATAGCATTATGTAAATGTTTTATAAAAGTAGAAATAAAAAGAATTGGCTCACAAGTTGGGTTAAAGGGAGAGGTATTGTAAGTAACACGTTTCTGATAAATAGGACAAATGTCCTTTTTTAGAATTCATCAAGATATTTAGCCATGAAAGGAATAGTATTGGCCGGGGGTTCAGGCACACGCCTGTACCCGATAACCAAAGGCGTCAGCAAGCAGATGTTACCCATCTACGACAAGCCGATGATATATTATCCTATCTCGGTACTGATGCTGGCGGGGATACGCGAAATACTGATAATCTCCACACCTCAAGACCTGCCGGGTTTCCGCCGCCTGCTGGGCGATGGTAATGACTATGGCGTCCGCTTCGAGTATGCCGAGCAGCCGTCACCCGACGGACTGGCACAGGCATTTATCATCGGCAGGGAGTTTGTCGGCAACGATGCCGTGTGTCTGGTCTTAGGCGATAACATCTTTCATGGGACAGGCTTTTCAGCCTTGTTGAAGGAGGCCGTCCGTAATGCCGAGCAGTCCGATAAGGCAACCGTCTTCGGCTATTGGGTCGACGACCCTGAACGTTACGGCGTGGCCGAGTTCGATGCCGAAGGGAATTGTCTGTCGATAGAGGAGAAACCCGTTCATCCGAAGTCGAACTATGCCGTTGTGGGACTCTACTTCTATCCTAACAGTGTGCTGGATATCGCCGCTGCGGTAAAGCCCTCGGCACGCGGAGAGCTAGAGATAACGTCTGTCAACCAAGAGTATTTGCAACGGGGAGAGTTGAAGGTGCAGACACTGGGACGAGGCTTTGCATGGCTCGACACCGGTACGCACGACTCCCTGGCCGAAGCCTCCATTTTTGTAGAGGTCATAGAGAAGCGCCAGGGGTTGAAGATAGCCTGCCTCGAGGGAATTGCCTACCGCAAGGGCTGGATAAGCAGGGAAAAGATAGAAGAGATAGCCCGCCCCATGCTAAAGAACCAGTATGGGCAGTATCTGATGAAGGTAATTAAGGAGATAAACTATACAGGAAAAGAGAATCTTGATTAACCACCGATGGAAGTCATAAAGACGAATATAGAGGGCGTAGTAATTATAGAGCCGCGCATCTTTCGGGATGCCAGAGGCTACTTCTTCGAGTCGTTTTCACAACGCGAGTTCGACGCGAAGGTACGCCCCATCCGATTTGTACAAGACAACGAGAGCATGTCGAGTTATGGCGTGATGCGCGGCCTGCACTTTCAGTGTCCTCCCTACACACAGAGCAAGCTGGTACGCTGCGTCCGCGGCCGGGTTCTCGACGTAGCCGTCGACATCCGCAAAGGCTCACCCACCTACGGGCAGCATGTCGCCGTAGAGCTGTCAGAAGAGAACCATCGTCAGTTCTTCGTTCCCCGTGGCTTCGCCCACGGCTTTGCCGTATTGAGCCAGACAGCCATCTTCCAGTACAAGTGCGACAACTTCTACGCCCCGCAAGCCGACGGCGGTATCAGTATTAAGGACGACAGTTTGGGCATCGACTGGCGTATCCCCGTATCCGAAGCCCTGCTGAGCGACAAGGATACCCAACATCCCCTTTTACGCGATTTCGATTCTCCCTTCGATTATAACGACAACCTTTATCCCGAATTCAAACAATGAATATACTAGTCACCGGCGCCAACGGCCAGCTCGGCAACGAGATGCGCATCGTATCGCGAGAGAGCGCCCACCATTATATCTTCACCGATGTCGCTGAGCTCGACATCACCGATGCGGCAGCCGTAGAAAAGATGGTAGCCGACAATGACGTGAAAGTCATCGTCAACTGTGCCGCCTATACCAATGTCGACAAGGCCGAAGACGACCGCTCTTTGGCCGAACTTCTTAACGCTAAGGCCGTAGAGAATCTGGCTGTAGCCATTCGCCGGAACGATGGACTACTCGTGCATGTCTCCACCGACTACGTCTTCGGCGGGAACAAGAACAACACTCCGTGCCGGGAAGAAGAGGCAGCCAACCCCACCGGCGTTTATGGAGAGACCAAGCTGCATGGCGAAGAGGCCGTCATCCGCAGCGGCTGTCACTACCTCATCATCCGCACGGCCTGGCTGTACAGCGAGTACGGGAAGAACTTCGTGAAGACGATGCTCAACCTCACGGCCACAAAACCCAGTCTGAAAGTCGTCTTCGACCAGACCGGTACTCCCACCTACGCCTACGACCTGGCAGCCGCCATCTACGACATCGTTGAGCAATGCAAGTACGAAGGGCGAGATGGCATCTACCACTACTCCAACGAAGGCGTCTGCTCGTGGTACGACTTCACGAAAGCAATTGCCGAGTATGCCGGCCACACCGCCTGCGACATACAACCCTGCCACAGCGACGAGTTCCCCTCGAAGGTCGTACGTCCCAGCTACTCGGTACTCGACAAGACCAAGATAAAGACAACCTTCGGCCTGAAAATCCCCTATTGGACCGACTCGCTGAAACAGTGTATCGACAACCTCCAACGTCAACAGTAACAGTAACAATGAATTCCTACACAAGACATATCCTCATCACCGGCGGAGCCGGCTTCATAGGCTCGCACGTAGTGCGCCTCTTCGTCAACAAGTATCCCGAGTACCACATCGTCAACCTTGACAAGTTGACCTATGCCGGCAACCTGGCCAATCTCAAAGACATAGAAGAGCGACCCAACTACACCTTCGTGCGCGCCGATATCTGCGACTTCGATAAGATGCTCGAGGTGATGCGTCAATACCATATCGACGGCATCATCCACCTGGCAGCCGAGAGCCACGTCGACCGCAGCATTAAAGACCCCTTCACCTTTGCTCGTACCAACGTCATGGGAACACTCAGCCTGCTGCAAGCCGCCAAGCTCTATTGGGAGTCACTCCCCGAGAGATACGAAGGCAAACGCTTCTACCATATCTCCACCGACGAAGTCTACGGGGCGCTGGAGATGACCCATACCGAAGGCATCGAGCCGCCCTTTACGACAACCGCCTCGTCGTCAAGACATCATCTTGCTTACGGGAAGGACTTCTTCTACGAAGAAACCAAATACAATCCCCACAGCCCCTACTCGGCCAGCAAAGCATCGAGCGACCACTTCGTCCGTGCCTATCACGACACCTACGGCATGCCCACGATAGTAACCAACTGCTCCAACAACTACGGTCCCTACCAATTCCCCGAGAAACTCATACCCCTTTTCATCAACAACATACGCCACCGCAAGCCCCTTCCCGTCTACGGTAAAGGCGAGAACGTACGCGACTGGCTCTATGTCGAAGACCATGCCCGTGCCATCGACCTCATCTTCCACAAAGGCAAGACAGCCGATACCTACAACATAGGCGGCTTCAACGAGTGGAAAAACATCGACCTCATCCGGGTAGTCATCAACACCGTCGACCGCCTGTTAGGACGCCGGGAAGGCGAAGACATGGACCTCATCACCTATGTCACCGACCGTGCCGGGCATGACAAGCGCTACGCCATTGACTCGACGAAACTGCAGAAAGAGTTAGGTTGGGAGCCCAGCCTGCAATTCGAAGAGGGCATCGAGAAGACCGTACGGTGGTACCTCGATAATCAGGAATGGATGGATAACATCACCTCGGGCGACTACGAAAAGTACTACGAGGAGATGTATGAGAAAAGATGAATCGGATATTCACAATACATAGTCATTGTGTGTATTATCGTGATACAGATGCAAGGTTTATAAAAACTCTTTCTATCGAAATGTTGTATTGAAATATCTTCCTGGAAGAGCTATTGCCTATATATGAAGAGAATGACAACTTGTACACAGACAACTTTACCACCACGCGATAACTACATGCAAGCCGTACGAGGGTTGTGTATCATAGCCGTTGTCATGATACATATACCACCTGTTTCCGGAGTGAACATTTCACAGCAAGTCATTAATTTTGCGGTTGCTGTCTTCTTCTTTATCTCAGGATATTTTGTCAAGACAGAGACATTTTCTCTCAAAAAACGCACGTTGCGTACATGGCTGCCATATTGCCTGTGGACAATATTCGCTCTACTTGTGTATGGAATCTCCCTGCGGTTTCTGGGTGGACGTAAGATAGACTTCGACACGTACGAGATAATAAAGATTATTTTCTTCGGAGGAGCTGCTCCGCAACTTTATTTCTTGAGTGTCCTTTTGCAACTTACCTTGCTCACCCCGTTTTTGATAAAATTGATACAACAGGACAATCGTGTAGTAGACCTCGTTTGTTGGGCTGTCACACCGGTTTATGTTGCTATAATGTACCTATATGACTATATTACAGGCAGTCGCTTTCCACTTTATTGTGCTCTTTTCCCGGCCTGGTTCAGTTTTTATTATGCCGGTATGGCAGTACGAGAACGAAACATCACTCCGCGTATAAGCAACGTAACACTCGTCGCCTTGCTATTGCTGACCCTCTACCTCTCTTTGGCCGAGTCTCAGTTATTAGAAACTAAATTACCATGGATAGCTGTTTCTCAAATCAAATTCAGCTCCATGCTCTATGCTGCTGCCGTCATAGCCTTGGTACTGAAAAACCACGACCCGCAACAACCGGCCGGCCTCCTTTCGCGCATCGGTGACTATTCGTTCGGAATATACCTCATACACATATATGTATTGGTACTTATCAATAAATCTGTCGACTTCGTTTTTGGTAATACTCTCTTTTACCCATTTCTTCACAGCCAATTCGTTCGTATACTTCTTGTTGTTGCCATCAGTTATGCCATTGTATCACTGTTGGCAAAAGTCGTGGGCGACAAGTCGGCCAAATATTTTGGATTGAAATGAGTTCTCTTGTTCAGAAAGTAAAAGAATATCTAAATAGAGGAAATGCCCGCTCAGTTGCTGCAAAGAAAAATATTGCGGGATCTTTCTTAAATAAGTGTATAGCAATATTTGTATCATTGGCGCTTGTACCATTGACCATAAACTTCGTTTCATCTGAACAATATGGAATTTGGCTTACGGTAAGTTCTATTGTTGGTTGGATGTCGTACTTTGATATAGGTTTTGCTAATGGATTTCGCAATAAATACGCAGAGGCAAAGGCCAATGGGGATATGTTGTTGGCGCGGAAATATGTTTCTACAACTTATGTATTGTTAGGTATAATATTTTCAGTCGTAGCTATTTTGGCATTAGTGATAAATCAATTTTTAGATTGGGGAAAGATTCTTAATCTATCTGAGGATTATAATTTGACACTTGTTTTTGATGTTTTAATAGTATTCTTTTGTTTTCAAATGGTCTTGCATGTATTTAATACATTATTAAATGCAGATCAAAAACCAGCCCTTTCAGCTTTTATTGTTACTATAGGTCAGATATTAGTATTGGCATTTATAGTAATTCTTACACATACAGTCAAAGATGGTAACCTTTTATTGCTTTCATGGATATTACTGGGCATACCTTGTATTACAACATTGATAATATCTATTATAGCGTTCAATACTAAATATAAGTCTGTTGCACCGGCTTTTCGATTTGTCGAGTTTGGATTGACAAAAAATATTATTTCTTTAGGTATAAAATTTTTCATTATTCAGATCTCGATGCTTTTTACTTTTCAACTTACAAATCTTATTCTAACCCGAGTTGTTGGCCCCATTGCTGTAACTCAGTATAATGTAGCTTATAAATACTTTAGTGTTATTTTAATGGTGATAAATATACTTTTAATGCCATTTTGGAGTGCGTTTACAGATGCATATACACGTAAGGATTATATTTGGATGAAGAATATATTTAGAAAGTTATCTTTAATATCTTTTTGTTCCATTCTTCCCTTGACTATCATGCTGATAGTATCGCCTTATATAATGCGGTGGTGGGTGGGAGATTCTGTGACATTTTCGTGGGGAATCTTAATATGTATGTCCATATATATTTGGATATTGTCACAATCAACAATGTCGATGAGCTTAATTAATGGGATTGGGTATTTAAAAATTCAAACAATAATATATGTTGTTTCAGCTATTTTATCGGTGCCACTTATATATTTCTTATGTATGAAGTATGGGATATTAGGAGCTATGATTGTACCGACAGTAGTTTACTTGGTTCAATTTATCTTTGCGCAGGTTCAACTGAGGAAACTTTTGAATTGTTCTGCGAAAGGAGTGTGGATTAAATAAAATTGAAGTGGATTATGATTAGTAAATCTTTGAATATAAAAGATTATCTCACCTTTTTTATAGGAATTTTTTCAGGATTTTATATTCGAGTTATAGGAATTCTATGCGTATCTGAAATAGTGCTATTGTTAGTTGCTTTTTATATTTTATTAACAAGAAAGGTTTCATATAAACATAATAAACAGTTCCAGATATTATTATTATTAAGTGCATTAGCTTTTCTAGGATCTATTATATCGAGTATAGTAAATGGATCTACGTTTATTAATACGGCAAAGTGGCTTTTTACCATATTTTTGTTTGTAGTTGATTTAATTGCTGTTTTTTGGCTGTTGTCTGATAAAGTAACACGGATTATATATTATTTGTTTTTCAGTATGATTGGTGTTCTGCTTACATCTACAATATTACCTCAGTTTTCTGTTCATACACTGGTTAATGTTGAAAATGAGGTCATCCAAAAAACATTGTCAGAGAGATTAGATTTGAATGCTGAATTATTTGCATATCAATATGCTCCCATTTTTTTATTCCTCATAGCATTCTTATATGGTAAAATGCCTAAATTGACTATTGCAATAATGTTTTTTGGAGGAGTATTCTTTTTATTTGGAGATTCCCGTCATTTGTTTTTGGTGTATGAGTTAGCTGCTGTAATCATGATGTTTCTGGGCGTTGTAAATGAGCAAAATAAGATGATAAAGATGCAAAAAATGCGAAAAAACGTCCTCCCATTTTTAATAATTCTTTTTGGTGCAGCGATTGTAATTAAATCAAGCTATGAATATATGGCAAAAAATGGGATATTGGGTGAATGGGCTCAATATAAATATGAATTACAAAGTAGCAACAATAACGACATTGTATTAGGAAGTCGAATGATAACTTTTGAAGGATTATATGTTATATTGAAAGATCCAATTTGGGGATATGGTCCTTATGCGAAAGATAATCATGGGTATATTCAAGAATTTGGTCGGATGATGGGTACTGAATATGATTCTTCCAAGTTATTGGGAGGTCATTCTTATCTAATCCAATTTTGGACTTATGGCGGAATACTGTCTCTTCCTTTTTGGATTTATGTTATATATATATGTATAGTTTTTATTGTACGAGGAATTACATACGTTCCTTGTCTGACACCCTTTTTATTGATTTCTACTATTTTATTATTATATAATATTTTGTTTTCACCATTCTCTAATAGGATTGGTAATGCATTTGTAGTTACGGCAATTGTATTAATAATTAATGAGGTTAAGAATAATAAAATAAAGAAGAATGTACAAAATAGACTTTGTTAAAATATCGGTAATAATGCCTTCTTTTAATCAGGCTACATTTTTGGAAGAGGCCATGCAATCAGTTTTTAATCAATCGTACCCTAACTTGGAGTTTATTGTTTTAGATGCAGGCTCTACCGATGGTAGTGTCGATATTATTAAAAAGTATGCTGATAAGATAACATATTGGCGAAGCCATCCGGATGGTGGGCAGAGCGCAGCGTTCAATGAAGGGTTTCGGATGGCAACGGGTGATTTTCTGACTTGGTTGAATTCTGACGATGTAATGTTACCTGGTACTTTGCATTTATTGAATGAATATGTTCATAAGTATCCATCTTATGATTGGTTTATGGGGAATACCGTTTGGATGGATAAGGACGGTAAAATCTTCCGGGTGGGAAAGATGGAGAAGTGGTCTGATTTTTTTACTCGCCGAGGACTTTATAGTGCGGGCGGTCCAACAGCGTTTTTTAGAAAGTCTCTTTTAGAACGATATGGATATCTTCGTGAAGATTTCCATTATTCCATGGATATGGAGTTATGGGACCGGTTTATAGAGAATGGCGTTAAATTTAAGAGAATCAAGGATTACTGTTGGGCTTTGAGGATGCATGATATGGCTAAAACATCTTCTTATATGTTTGTAAACAAGGACAATGCAGAATCAGTTTCTTTGAAGCAGAAAGAACGTAAAGAAGAAACAAAGATGCATAAGAATCTGTATCCGATGTTTGTACATGGAAGATGTTATCATGTGTTGTTTTCTATATATAAAATATGCGGTATAACGGCTTTCTCACGTATATGGGATAGAAGGTATATAGGGAAACATTATAAATCAATAAAACGATGAGCAGAATATTAATACAAATAATGTTGTTTATTTTTCCATGGAAAATCCGAAGGTCTTTGTTATGTAAGATTTTTGGCTTTCAAATTGACAAAACTGCTAAAATAGGTCTTTCTATCATTTTGGCAAAGCGACTAATTATGGAAGAAAAATCTAGGATTCATAATTTTGTATTATGTAAGAATATAGATCTTCTGAATCTGAAAAAAGATTCTGGAATTGCTAATATGACATACATTACAGGATATTCAGTTTTGAATAAATCAGTTTTTCAATCTGTTATGAACAGACGCTGCGAATTGATATTGGAAGAGAGTGCCGGAATAACAAGCCGTCATTATATCGATTGTAATGGTGGGGTTTATATTGGAGCTTTTACAACAGTAGCAGGAATAAAAAGTCAAATTCTGACTCATAGTATCAATATATATAAAAATAGACAAGAAGCCCACCCCATATATATTGGTAAGTATTGTTTTATAGGAACGGGCTGTGTTTTACTGCCGGGGACAAAACTGCCAGATTATAGTGTGTTGGGAGCAGGGTCTGTTTTGACAAAATCTCATGAAGAATCTGCTTGCTTATATGCTGGAAGTCCTGCAAAAAGAATAAAAAAAATAGATATAGATTCTACTTTATATTTTCATAGAACGCAACACGTAGTAAAATAAAATGATACGAGCATCTTTAAATAGTGTTTTACATCGCGGAACTTATGAGAAGATTCTGTTACGTAGTAGTCTGTATAGGAAGTCTTGTGACAAAAGTTTTATAAGTGAGTATCAGGTTGAACGTTTTAATAAGATATGGCGGGATACATATCTCAATATCCCGTTTTATGAACAATGGAAGCAACAAAACAATTTACCAGATAGGATAAGTTCTTTAAGAGAACTAGGTGATTGGCCTATCATTACAAAAAGGATATTACAGACACATTATGATAGTTTGTATAGGTATAATGTAAGAGCTCATTCTTTTTTGCGGACTGGTGGCTCTACGGGAGAACCTCTAAGACTCCCTACTTGGACTGATCATGATACAGCGGTTAGCATGTGGATTGGAAGATCTGCTTATGGGATTCTGCCGGGAATGAAAACTTTTATGATATGGGGGCATCGTCATTTGTATGGGGCGGGATTAACAAGTTATATAAATACTCGAAAACAATCTTTGAAAGATTGGGTAAGTAATAGGCGCCGCTTTTCTGCATACGATCTATCTTTAAGTAAAATGAAAGATTATTATACAGAATATGTGAATTATGCTCCTGATTTCGTGATAGGATTTTCATCGTCTATATTAGCTTTTGTAAGAGCAAATAATGATAATGATGTAGTATATCATCCTAAGGCGGTATTATGTACAGCAGGTCCATTGACTGAAAATGAAAAACAAGAAATATCTTCTTTTTTTCAAGCTCCAGTGTGTATGGAGTATGGTTCGGTAGAGTGTGGAGTAATGGCATATACAGAGCCCGAAACGGGAGAATATAGAGCTTTCTGGGATACACATATATTGCAAGGAAAGATAGATAAGTATGGGGAGTGCTGTAATATTGTAACACAATTAACAAATCGTTATATTCCTCTTATTAGATATGATATAGGGGATTATTTAGAAGTTGATTCTTCAGAGTCAACTCTATCAATAATTCGGATTAAGAATGTCAAAGGAAGACCATCGGAAATGGTTAATTTTAAAAATGATGTTTGTTTCTTTGGGGCTTTAATAGGAGACTGTGTTAAACAAGTAACAGGAATATTGTCTAATCAGTTGCATGTCTACGATGAATATCTTTGTGTGAATGTAACGGCCGATAGAAAGTTAACAGATGCAGACTGTAATTTGATAAAAAAGAGGATGTGCGCTGTTATTGATAATTTAGAAAAGGAAGATATTCATATAAATCAAGTTGAGCGATTATGTACTACCGTTGGTGGAAAAACGCCATTAGTTATATATCATAATAAATAAAAGACTATATCATGAACATAGCTATTGTTGGTACCGGATACGTAGGTCTTGTATCGGGTACGTGCTTTGCCGAGATGGGTGCCGATGTCACTTGTGTCGATGTAGATGAGAAAAAAATCGGTCGTCTTTTGGCCGGTGAGATACCAATTTATGAACCTAATCTCGATACTTTGGTAGCACGTAATGTAAAAGCAGGGCGGTTGCACTTCACTACCGACCTCACGAAGGTGCTCGACAACGTAGAGATTGTATTTAGTGCAGTGGGGACACCTCCTGATGAGGATGGTAGTGCTGATCTTCGTTATGTGCTTGAGGTCGCACGTACTATAGGTCGCAACATGAATCACTATGTGTTAGTGGTTACCAAAAGCACAGTGCCGGTAGGCACGGCCGAGAAAGTGAAAGCTGTCATTCGTGAGGAGCAACAACGCCGCGGAGTGGATATTCCGTTTGATGTGGCGTCTAATCCCGAATTTCTGAAAGAGGGCGCCGCAATAGACGACTTTATGAAGCCCGACCGCGTAGTAGTGGGTGTGGAGAGCGAGCGCGCACAGGAGCTTATGACACGCCTTTACAAGCCAATGTTGCTCAATAATTTCCGGGTCATATTCATGGATATACCTTCGGCCGAGATGACGAAGTATGCAGCCAATTCGATGTTGGCGACCCGTATATCGTTTATGAACGATATAGCGAATCTGTGCGAGCTGGTGGGTGCCGATGTCAATATGGTACGCAAGGGTATAGGTAGCGATACACGTATTGGCAGCAAGTTCCTCTACGCCGGGTGCGGATATGGTGGCAGTTGCTTCCCCAAGGATGTGAAGGCGTTGATACATACAGCCCAGGAGCATGGCTATAACATGCAGGTGCTGAATGCGGTGGAAGCGGTAAATGAGCGGCAGAAAAATATTCTTTTCGAAAAGTTCGTCCGTTATTTCAATGGAGATGTCGCAGGACGCAAGGTCGCTTTGTGGGGATTGGCTTTCAAACCACAGACCGATGATATGCGAGAGGCACCTTCGTTGGTACTTATAGAAAGTCTTTTGGCGGCAGGCTGCCAGGTTACGGCATACGACCCGGTGGCAATGGACGAGTGTCGTCGTCGCATAGGAGACCGCATCAGCTATGCAAGCAATCTATACGATACGGTGATAGATGCCGATGCCATTTTCCACGTGACTGAGTGGAAAGAGTTCCGTATGCCGTCGTGGGAAGTGATACGCCGGGCTATGAAGTCTAACCCTGTTTTGATAGATGGTCGCAATGTCTATTCGGCCGAAGAGTTGGGGGATATTGCTTATCTGAAAATAGGATAAACTCACAATTTTAAGACAAGTCATGAAAGTATTGCATACCATATCGGGTTTGAGTGTGTATGGCGGAGGACCTTCATTGAGCACTTTATTAACGGTCAAGGGGCTCAGACAGAGTGGGGTGGATGCAGAGATACTTACATACTTCCCCGAAATAAACGGAGATGCATTGATATCGACAGATGCATATATCCATGCGATAAAGGCTGTACACGACAGGCGATTCGCTTATTCTCGTGAGTACACGAAAGCCTTGCATGATATGGCCGCGAGCAGTGAAGTATTGCATGCACAAGGGGTATGGCAATATCCGGCACATATTACAGCTTCGGAAGCTCGTCGCAAGGGGAAGCCGTATGTTATATCGTTGCGCGGCATGTTATACCCGCAAGCCATGAAAAGCTCTGCATGGGTAAAACGATTGTCTATGTTGTTATATCAACATCGCGATTTGCAGCAAGCTGCTTGCATACATGCTACGTGTCGCGC
>ULQP01014140.1_pt1 | contig 13532 bp, 7 predicted proteins | sample 1954571 | NCBI WGS metagenome assembly ULQP01 (sample SAMEA4835657, study PRJEB28245) | human gut metagenome | biome: gut microbiome; material: fecal sample | place: Denmark | collected 2008 | reverse complement strand
TCCACGTATTGACAATAGGAGGTCACTTCATATTATCTCAAATGTTGTCGACTGAAGAAAATCGACAAAAATTAGAATTGCTGATTAAAACTTTCTTTAATCGTTTACATGGATATCACGTGCAATATAACATTGTTTCTAAAGAAACTTTGATTGATGCACAGAAGCATCCTGAAAATCATAAGGATTTAATTGTTCGTGTAGCCGGATATAGTGCTTTCTTTAATGTGCTTTCTAAAAAGACGCAAGATGATATTATTGGTAGAACAGAACAATCTTTAATGTAAGAAAATGTAAATAAATTGTAAAAGTGGTTGAAAACGGATCTTGTTAGGTGTATCCTATAAGCAACCGATGCGAAAGAGATCAAACTAAGAACCGGATACAAAGAGATTCTAGTCGGGGTGGAAGCTAGATTATTACGACTTAGCAAATGGACTTTCAAGGGCAAGGTGAAAAGAGTTTCTTAGTAACTGCGACGTGTTCCGTGCGTTAAATGGATCGAATGTGATGGCATTCTAGAGATGGGTATAACTATACCAATTCAGGTGGTACCGCAGATTATTTTGATATTCTGTCCTGTGTCAAATTATTAAATTTGATGCAGGATTTTTTTAATTTATAAGGAGAGTGATGAAAAGTGTTAGCTGACTGGTGGTGGTACAAAGAATAAATAATTAGGAGGTAAAAGAGAATGTATAAAAAATTATTAGCATGTGGATTAGCTTTATTGATGTGTGGCTGTAGCACAAAAGCAGCAGGTAATGATCAAGTATTGACAGTGGGATTGAGTTCAGAAATGAATGGAACTTTTTCACCTATGTATTACCAAACGACAAATGATTCTTATGTCGTTGATTTGGTTTATCAAGGGTTGTTGAAATACAACAAAAAAGGAGAGTTGGTTGCAGATTTGGCTAAGTCCTTACCTGAAATCAGTGAAGATGGAAAGACAATGACATTTAAATTAAAGAAGGGCATTCAGTTTAGTGATGGATCTAAATTCACTGCAAAAGACGTAGAGACAACATTTGCGGTTATGGCTGATCCAAGCTATACAGGTCGATTTGCGAATAATGTTGATTTTCTAGATGGATATAGTGAGTATCATGATTCAGATGCATCTAGCTTTAGAGGAATTGAAACTCTAGATAACTATACAGTTGTATTTCATTTAAATAAACCAAGAATTGATGCAGTTTCTACGCTTGGAACACAGAAAATCTGTAGTTCTGAATATTTAAACTATAAAAAAGGAAAAACAGAGAGTATCGAAAAGAAAAATAGTAAGCCAATTGGAACAGGTGCGTATGTGTTAAAGAAATTTGAAAAAACAAGTGGTGCCAGTTTAGTTTCAAATTCAAAGTATAAGGCTAAAAAAGGTCAATATCAGATTTCTAAGATTATGATCAAAAAGACGGATACTTCAACTGAAGTAAAGGAATTAGAAAATGGAACTGTGGATTATATTCCGGATGTGATTGAGGCGAATAAAATCAAATCTGTACAAAAGAATAAAAACCTTTCTGTCGATTCGTATCCAAGTGATCGTGAAAACTTCATTATCTTTAATTCTAATGTGGGAGCTTGTAGCGATGGCGAGGTAAGAAAAGCAATTGGATATGGATTTAACGCACAAGAATATATTGATAACTATTATCAGATTGATGGTATGGCGTATAAGCCAGGTACTTTTGGCAATCCCGTGTCATTAAATAATGGAACTATGATTCGTAATGAAGAAAAGGTTGATGGTGTCACTTATTATGATTATGATGTTGAAAAGGCGAATCAAATCTTAGATGATGCTGGATACAAATTGTCAGATGATGGATATCGTTATAAAGATGGTGAAAAATTAACGGTTCGTTTCTTGGCAAACAAGGATAAGGATTCTTTGGATTCTTTGATTCCAGTTTTACAGAAATGCTTGAATGCGATTGGCATTGATTTTAAAGCGAATACTGTTGAATTTAATACAGTCATTAATACCGTGCAGGATGATGCACAAACAGATAGCTGGGATGCAACATATCTAGGATTCTCTTATGGTTCTCCTGATGATACAGGTATTAACTTTATTTTAAGAACAGGGGCTACAAATAACTTTGGTCGTTTAAGTGATAAACAACTAGATACTTATTTAGATGCAGGTATGTATACTTCGGACAATGAAGTATCTAAAGAGAATTATCATAATGCTTTAGTTCGTCAAAGTGAATTATGTGGATATTTACCTGTGGATTCGACGAAGACATATTGTTTAAGAAGCAAGGATGTTAAAGGAATGCATACGACATCTATTTATAATTGGGCTCAATCGATTGCGACTGCTTATATTAAATAGTTTGATTGTAAATAACATATGATGTATCCTAATGGATATTAGGGCACAGTAAAGTCCTGTACTAACTTATGTTGGTGCAGGCTTTTCTTGTATGGGGAGGATTTTTATGGCAAAACAAGGATCGATTCAGTTGATGACAAAAGGAAGTATTGCCAAACAAATTATTGGCTATGCGATACCTATATTTATTGGGTATCTTTTTCAACAACTCTACAATACAATGGATGCATTGATTGTAGGGAACTTTTTAGGGCAAAATGCATTAGCTGCCGTTACAGGTGTTGGCTCATTGATTTTTTTGTTTGTAGGATTCTTTAATGGGTTTGCGACAGGCGCTAGCGTAATTATAGCGAATGCGATTGGGGCCCAAGATGAAGAGCGAACAAAGAAAGCGGTATATACAACGGCTACATTTGGAATGATCTTAGGGTTTATTATGACAGTCAGTGGTTATCTATTGACAGATCAAATGTTGAGATGGATGGGCTTGCCTATAGAGGTGTTTAGTCTATCTTCAATATATTTAAAAATATACTTTTTAGGCGGTTTTTCTTTGGTTCTATATAACATGCTTGTGGGAATCATCCGAGCTGGTGGTGATGCCAAACATCCACTCTATTATTTGATCGTCAGCTCTATATTAAATGTGATTTTAGATGTTGTATTCATTACTGTGTTTAAGATGGGAGTTGCCGGAGCTGCCTGGGCAACAATTATTTCTGAATTTGCGAGTATGTTTTTATGTGCTTTGCAGTTAGCTAGAGAAGAAAGTATTTTGCATATTTCTTGGACACATTTATTTTTGGATTTTGAAAACCTGAAACAAATCTGTGTCTATGGTTTGCCTACAGGACTGCAAGGCTGTGTGATTGACTTTGCGAATGTCATGATTCAATCATATATCAATTCGTTTGGTGCTGCAGCTATTGCAGGGATTGGTGCATATTCAAAGGTTGAAGGGTTTATCTTCCTTCCTGAAATTTCTTTTTCAATGGCGCTTACAACGTTTGTGTCACAAAATGAAGGAGCCGGACAAAAGGAACGTTCGCGAAAAGGAATCTTGTTTGGGCTTGCTGCCTCTTTACTTTTAATTGAAGGTATGGGTGTTTTGATTTATTTATTTGCGCCAACCTTTATTTCATTCTTTAATCAAAATCCAGAGGTGATTGAAATTGGAGTAGATCGTGCTAAAATATGTGCCTTCTTCTATGCTCTTTTGGGCTTCTCACATGTTGTTTCTAGTATTTTAAGAGGTCTTGGACGTCCAGTGATGCCAATGGTGGTCATGCTTGTATGTTGGTGTGCTGTTCGTGTTGTTGTACTAATGACAATTGGCCAAAGTATACACAGTTTGTATTTAACCCATTGGTTATACCCTATTACTTGGGGATTGAGTTCAATTGTTTATATGTTTGATTTACGTAAATACAAATTGTTTATACCTAGAGAGCAACTTTAATGAAATATTGGGTTGTCATTTGAGTTGGTTTTAGGTATTATAATCTTGCAGAAGTGTTTTTCTGATTTTGGAGGTCTTACTTATGGTCTTAAGAAGATTTACCACAATTGATAGAGAAGAATTGCTTTTTTAAGTGCGCCTACTATAGGTGCGCTTTTTTTGTTTTGAAAGGAAGGTCATTTATGGAAACAAAGCGTGTTTTAATTGTGATGGGTTCTCGTTCAGACTTACCTAGTATGGAAGGCTGCATGAAACAATTAGACGATTTTCAAGTCGGCTACGAGGTTCGTGTATTAAGTGCTCACCGTACTCCAGAAGCTGTTTTGGAGTTGTCTAAGACTGCATGCGAACGTGGAATTCAAGTTATTATTGCGGCAGCTGGAGGAGCAGCACATTTAGCTGGAGTTTTAGCTAGCTCTACACCATTGCCGGTTATTGGAATCCCTATTCAGACATCTGCTTTAGGTGGATTGGATTCATTATTGTCGACAGTACAAATGCCTCAAGGAGTTCCTGTTGCGACTGTTGCGATTGGAAAATCAGGAGCAAGAAATGCTGCTATCTTAGCTTGTCAGATGATTGGACTTAATGATAAGTCTTTGCAGGATAAAATTGTTGAATTTAAAAAAGAACAAGCACAAAAAGTATTAGAACAGTCAATTGTTGAATAAGGAGAAGGAAATGGATACTCGTATTTTTGTTCATAAAAAAGAACAGTTTCAAGTTGAAAGTGAATCATTAGCGGCTGAATTAAGACAATCTTTATCTTTAGGAGAAGAGTTTGGTCTAACGAAATACAATTTATATGATATTTTTAATGCCGATGAAAATGATATTGAATTATTAAAGAAAAATGTTTGTAGTGAAGTTGTTACTGATGATGTATATGATTCTGTAGATTTAACGGATAAATCTTATTTGGCATACGAATTTTTGCCAGGTCAATACGATCAAAGAGCTGACAGTGCAATGCAATGTTTAATGCTTTTGAATAATAAACAAACTGTACGTATTCATTCAGGTACTTTATTAGTGTTCGCAAACCCAGTAAATGAAGAAACACTAGATAAAATCACACACTATATTGTTAACCCTGTTGAAGCGCGTGTAAAAGACCTTTCTGTATTAGTAGATGATCAGGATGTTGATGTACAAGACGTTCCTGTTTTAGATGGTTTTACAAAGATGAGTAAAGAAGAATTAAATTCTTTACGTACAACTTTAGGGTTGGCCATGTCTCAAGCGGACATTGAGCATGTTCAACGTTACTTCGAAAAAGAAGAAAAAAGAGATTGCACAATGACTGAAATCCGTGTGTTAGATACATATTGGTCAGATCACTGTCGTCATACTACTTTTGAAACTGTATTGGATGATGTTTGTTTCCATTTGGATACATTATCAGATGAATTGCAGGCTTCTTATGAAAAATATTTGAAATTACGCCAGGAAGTTCATGGAAACCGCAAAGAAAAAACATTGATGGATATGGCTACCATTGCTGGTAAATATCTTCGTAAACAAGGCAAGCTTGATGATATGGAAATTACCGATGAAATCAATGCATGTAGTGTTGAAGTCACAGTAGATGTTGATGGAAAAGATGAACAATGGTTATTGATGTTTAAAAATGAAACACATAACCACCCTACAGAAATTGAACCGTTTGGTGGAGCTAGTACTTGTATTGGTGGAGCCATTCGTGATCCATTATCAGGACGTAGCTATGTATACCAAGCTATGCGTATTACAGGTGCCGGAGATATTACTAAACCAATTAGTGAAACACTAGAGCACAAATTACCTCAGTCAAAGATTTCTAAAACAGCAGCTCAAGGTTATTCAAGTTATGGTAACCAGATTGGTTTGGCAACTACATTTGTAGATGAAATCTATGATGATGGCTATGTTGCCAAACGTATGGAAGTTGGTGCTGTAGTCGGTGCTGCTCCAAAATTACATGTAAAACGTGAACAACCTCAACCTGGCGATATCATTGTTATGATTGGTGGGGCTACAGGTCGTGATGGAATTGGTGGAGCTACAGGTTCAAGTAAAGAACATAATGAAACAAGTTTGGAAAAATGTTCAAGTGAAGTTCAAAAGGGTAATGCCTTAATTGAACGTAAATTACAACGTTTATTCAGAAATCCAGCTTGTACAAAATTAATCAAGAAGGCAAATGATTTTGGAGCTGGTGGAGTTAGTGTTGCCGTAGGTGAACTTGCGGACGGATTGGATATCAATTTAGATGCAGTTCCAGTTAAATATCAAGGCTTAGATGGTACAGAGCTTGCGATCAGTGAATCACAAGAGCGTATGGCTGTATGTATTGAAGCCAAAGATTTTGAAAAATTCAAAGAAGAAGCATATAAGGAAAACTTAGAGGCTATCAAAGTTGCAGATGTTACAGATACAAATCGTTTAATTATGAAATGGCGTGGGGAAACAATTGTTGACATGTCTCGTGCGTTCTTGGATACAAACGGTGTACGTCAGCATCAGGTTGTTCATGTTTGTGAAAATGAATATGATGAACATCCATTTGATGCAGTTAAATCAGATTTAAATACGGTTTTACAAGATGCGAATGTTGCAAGTCAGATTGGTTTAGCAGAAATGTTTGATGCTTCTATTGGTAAGAGTACAGTATTGATGCCTTTTGGAGGTAAATATCAATTAACTCCGGAAGAAGGTTCTGTACAGAAATTACCGGTTCATGGAATGACAAATACATGTTCTGTCATGACATATGGATATGATCCAAAGGTGTCTAAATATTCTCCATATTTAGGAGCAAGTTATTCAGTTGTTGAAGCATTAGCTCGTATTACGGCATTGGGTGCTGACTATAAGAAGTGTCGTTTATCAAATCAGGAATATTTTGAGCACTTAGGTGCAGATGCACAAAAATGGGGACAACCATTTGAAGCATTATTAGGTTTAATTGATGCTCAGCTAGCATTTGAAACACCAAGTATTGGTGGTAAAGACTCTATGAGTGGAACATATAAAGATATTCATGTACCTCCAACAGTAATCACATTTGCGGTAACTACAGCAAAAACAGATAATATCGTATCTGCTTCATTCAAGAATCCTGGAGACTATGTATACTTAGTAAAACATACACCGGTTAAGAATCATGTTCCAAACTATGAACAATTGAAGGAAAACTTTGAAACAGTTCATAAATTGATGCAGGAAAAGAAGATTGTTGCGGCAAGCACAATTAAATTTGGTGGATTAGGAGCAACTGTTGCAAAGATGGCATTTGGATCTAAAGTCGGTGTTGCAATCAATACAGAAGAAGATGTATATGGATTTAATTTAGGTTCAATGATTGTAGAAGCTACAGAAAGCATTCAGGATGAGCATTTAGAATTGATTGGTATCTTAAATGATGATTCTAAGATTGTATTAAATGAAGAAACAGTTGAAATCGAAGATGCATTTAAGGCTTGGACAAAACGTTATAGTGAGATTTATCCAATGATTGTGGATGAAGGAAAAGATACTCTAGAAACTCCTTTAAACGATGTGGAAGTACCAATGTCTAAGGTTGTAGTGGAAAAACCAAAGGTAATTATTCCTATTTTCCCTGGTCAAAACTGTGAGTTTGATACAACAGCTAAATTTGAACGTGCTGGAGCTGAAGTAAAACAGGTTGTATTCAATAATTTAACTGTTGAAAATATTCAAAAGAGTATTGATACTTTGGCAGAAGAAATTAGTACAGCTCAAATCTTGATGATCGTTGGTGGATTTAGTAGTGGAGACGAACCAGATGGTTCAGGTAAATTTATTGCGAATGTATTACGAAATCCAAAGATTGCCCAAGCAATTGATGCAATGCGTGCAAATGATGGTTTGATTTTAGGTATCTGTAATGGATTCCAAGCATTGATTAAATCTGGATTGTTGCCTTATGGTGATATTGAAAAATTGGATGCAGAAAATCCAACATTATTTAGAAATAATATCAACCGCCACGTTTCGCATATTGCACGTACGCGCATTACAAGTAATGCTTCTCCTTGGCTTGCTGGTATGAAGGCAGGAAGTGTATATTCTGTAGCTGTAAGTCATGGTGAAGGTAAATTCGTTGCGAGTGAAGAAGTGTTAAATAAATTGATTGAAAATGGTCAGGTAGCAACACAATATGTAAATGAAAATGGTGTACCAACAATGGATGGAAAAGACAACTTAAATGGTTCAAGTATGGCCATTGAAGGTATCTTCTCTGAAGATGGAAAAATCTTTGGTAAGATGGGTCATAGTGAACGTTATGAAAAAGGCTTGTTCCAGAATATTGCTGGAAACAAAGACCAGGATATTTTCGCAAATGGTGTTCGTTATTTTACACACAAGCAGGTGAAGTAGAATGACAATGCAAAAAATAGTTCAAGATTCTTCTGGGATTGTAGGCTTGTTCAATGTCGAACAAGCCGCCCAGAATATCTATTTAGCCATGCATGCTATTCAACATCGTGGACAAGACGGTGTAGGTTTGGCTATAAGTGATGGAGATAGCGTTGTCTGTAAAAAGGGACTTGGCTTATTATCAGAGAATTTAAAGCAGGATACATTAAATTCTTTAGATGGTAATATTGCGATTGGTCAGCTTCGTATGGCTACAAAAAATGATTCTCAATTGGAAAATGTTCAGCCAATTATGGTTCGTAGTCATCAGAGATATTTTGCGGTTGTATCTAGCGGTATGATCACAAATGCAGTTTCATTAAGAACTAAGCTGGAGAATGATGGATTGATTTTCCAGGGAACAAGTGATTCGGAGTTGTTGGCACATTTGATTCAGTTAAACCCCGGTTCTTTTGAAGAGAAGATTACAAAAGCATGTCATATGATGAGTGGAGCTTATACATTTATGGTTATCACAAAGGATAGCTTGTATGTCGTGAGAGATCCACATGGAATTCGTTCTTTATATATTGCACAAGTAGATGAGGGTTATTGTATTAGCAGCGAAACTTGTTCATTCCCTATTCTTGGTGGTGAATTTGTTCGTGAAGTTAATCCAGGGGAATTGATTTGTTTCGATAATGAAGGAATGAAGTCTTGCCAGATTTTTGAAAAAGCAGAAACAAAGGCGTGTGCTTTAGAATATGTATATTATTCTAGACCGGATAGTATTCATAATGGGCTAACGGTTCATGAAGTCAGAAAAAAATGCGGATATTATTTGGCAAAAGAAGAAAATGTAAAGGCAGATATCGTTGTAGGTGTTCCTGATTCTGCTTTAAGTGCGGCAGCTAGTTTTGCTAGAACGTTGAATATACCGTATGAAACAGGATTGATTAAGAATCGTTATATCGGATCTACATTTATTCGTCCAACAGAACAACAAAGGATGCAAGGTATGCGTGTTCGTTTGAATGCGATTAGCTCAGTTGTAAAAGGAAAAAGTGTATATCTAGTTGATGATAGTGTTGTAAAAGGATTTACATCACGTAGAATATGTCAGTTATTAAAAGAAGCAGGGGCAAAAGAGGTTCATTTACGTATAGCTTCGCCAATGTTGAAATATCCTTGTTTATATGGGGCTGATTCAACGGCACAAAAAGATTTGGCGGCTTTTAACTATACAGTAGATGAAATGGAACAATTATTCCAAGTGGATTCATTGCGCTTCTTAAGTGTTGAAGATTTTAAAAAGTGTGTACCAGAAACAAGTTGTTTAGCTTGTTGTACAGGCGAATATCCAGAAGATTTACAAGATTATAAAGATGAGGTAAAGGAGTAGAATATGGCAGAACATTATGCAGCAGCAGGCGTTAGTTTAGAGGCAGGATATAAATCTGTAGAATTGATCAAGGAGCATGTTAAGAAAACAATGCGTCCAGAAGTATTAGGTGGACTTGGTGGTTTTTCTGGAGCTTTCTCGTTATCTAAAATTAAAGATATGGAAGAACCAGTATTACTTTCAGGTACAGATGGTTGTGGAACAAAAGTTAAGCTAGCGATGGTTATGAATAAACATGACACAATTGGTATTGATGCCGTTGCGATGTGTGTTAATGATATTGCGTGTGCAGGAGGAGAACCATTATTCTTCTTGGATTACATCGCATGTGGAAAAAACGTTCCAGAAAAAATTGCAGATATCGTAAAAGGTGTGTCTGAAGGTTGTTTACAATCTGAAGCTGCTTTAATCGGTGGAGAAACAGCAGAACATCCAGGTTTAATGCCAGAAGACGATTATGATTTAGCTGGTTTTGCGGTTGGTGTTTGCGATAAAAAAGATATGATTACTGGTAAGGACCTTAATGTAGGAGATGTATTGATTGGCCTTCCTTCTACTGGAGTTCACAGTAATGGTTTTTCATTGGTTCGTAATGTGTTTGATATTACAGAAGAATCTTTGAACACATATTATGATGAATTAGGTAAAACTTTAGGAGAAGCGTTGTTGGCTCCTACAAAGATTTATGTTAAGGCATTAAAATATATCAAGGCCAATGGTATTACATTGAAGGCTTGTAGCCACATTACAGGTGGTGGATTCTATGAAAATGTGCCTCGTATGTTAAAGGAAGGCATGGGTGTTGAAATTAATACTAAGGCTTTCCCAAAACCTCCAATTTTTGATTTGATCCAAAAAAATGGTGATATTTCTACAAAGGAAATGTATAACGTATTTAACATGGGTCTCGGTTTTGTGATGGCGGTAGATCCTGCTGATGTTGCAAGAGTACAGGCAGCATTAAGTGAAATCAATGAGCCTAGCTATGTAGTTGGTAAAGTAACTGAGACAGGACAGGTAGATGTCCAATGGTAAATATTGCGGTATTTGCGAGTGGTTCGGGGACTAATTTCGAAACAATCTTATCGCATATAGAAGATGGTTCTTTGCATGTAAACTGTGCTTGTTTGATTGCAGATAAAGAAAATGCATATGCAAGAGTTCGTGCACGTAATCATGGAATTGAAGAGTTTTATTTCAATCCAAAGGGGTATGATGGTAAAACAGGTTATGAAGCAGCAATCTTAGAAGTATTGAAAGAAAAAAAGGTGGATTTGATTGTTTTGAGTGGATATATGCGTTTTATTGGGCACACTTTATTAAGTGCATATCCAAATCGAATTATTAATTTACATCCAGCTTATTTACCTGAATTTCCTGGAGCACACAGTATCCAGGATGCGTTTGAAGCGAAGGTATCTCAAACAGGCGTTACTGTTCATTTTGTAGACGAAGGCGTAGACACAGGCCCTATTATTCGTCAGGAAAGAGTAGCAATTGATTCGTCATGGGATCTTGAAACATTAGAATCGCATGTACATGCGATGGAATATGATTTGTTCTGGCAAGTGATTGAACAAGTCGCAAAAAGTATTGAGGAGGAAAAATAATGAAGCGTGCATTAGTAAGTGTATCTGATAAAACGGGTCTTGTTGAATTTGTACAAGGATTAGTAGATTGCGGGTATGAAATTATTTCTACTGGAGGAACAAAAAAGGCTTTAGAAGCTGCCGGAATTCATCCAATTGGAATTAGTGATGTGACTGGTTTTCCAGAAATTATGGATGGACGTGTAAAAACTTTGCATCCAAAAGTTCATGGAGCTTTATTGTGTGTTCGTTCAAACCCAGATCATGTACGTCAATTAAAGGAATTAGGAATTGAATATATCGATTTAGTTTGTGTGAATTTATATCCTTTCAAAGAAACAGTATTAAAACCAGGTGTAACACACGAAGAAATCATCGAAAACATTGATATTGGTGGTCCTAGCATGCTTCGTAGTGCTTCTAAAAACTATCAAAGTATTCCTGTTATTTGTGATCCAAAAGATTATGACAAGGTTCTTGAAGAAATTAGAGAAAATCAAGAAACAACGTTAGAAACGCGTGAACGATTAGCTGCAAAAGTATTCCGTCATACAGCACGTTATGATGCTATGATTGCAGATTATTTAACTAAGAAGACAAATGAAGAATTCCCAGAAAGTATGACAATTACTTTTGATAAGGTTCAAGATTTGCGTTATGGTGAAAACCCTCACCAAAAGGCAGCCTTCTACAAAGGCATGAATCCTCAATATTCTTTGGCTAACGCAAAACAGCTTCATGGAAAAGAATTGTCTTACAATAATATCCAGGATGGAAATGCAGCTATTGAAATTTTAAAAGATTTCGAAGGTCAATATGCAGCTGTTGGTGTTAAACACATGAATCCATGTGGAGTTGGTATTGGTGAAAATATTGAAGCGGCTTGGGATAAAGCATATGAAGCGGATTCTATTTCAATTTTCGGTGGTATTGTAGCGTTGAATGCGAAGGTTGAAAAGGGATTGGCAGAAAAATTGTCTAAGATTTTCTTGGAAATTATCATTGCTCCAGAATTTACGGATGAGGCATTAGAAATTTTAACTCGTAAGAAAAATATTCGATTAATGCAATTAGATACTAGCTTATCTGTTTCAAGTGCGCTAAAATATACAAATGTTAATGATGGTCTATTGGTTCAAGAGATGGACCAGCATAAAATTAACAAGGAAGATTTAAAGTGTGTGACAAACCGTAAACCAACGGAAGAAGAAATCGAACAATTATTGTTTGGATGGAAAGTGGTTAAGCATGTAAAATCAAATGCGATTGTCTTAGCAAAGGATAATATGACAATTGGTGTAGGTGCTGGCCAAATGAACCGTGTTGGTGCTGCAAAAATTGCGATTGAACAAGCTGGTGAAAAGGCAAAAGGATCTGTTTTAGCTAGTGATGCTTTCTTCCCTATGCCAGATACGGTTCAAGAAGCTATTAAAGCTGGTGTAACAGCAATTATCCAACCTGGAGGATCGATTAAAGATCAACTTTCTATTGATGAATGTAATGAGCATGGAATTGCAATGGTATTCACTGGGGTTCGTCATTTTAAACACTAGAATATAAAAGAGTCTTAATAGACTCTTTTTACATGATTGAAAGGGTCTATATGAACAATAAAAATAAAGTTGTTATTATTCTTTTATTATCAAGTATTTTAATTGTACTTAGTACAGTGGTTGCACAAGTAAAAGGTGCACAAAAATCTGTAGGTAACAAATTATCTGAAATTCAAGAAGATCAAAGTACAGAGCTTGAAAATAAAGATAATAGTCAATATATTGATACTGCTTTGGCAAAAGAAATTGAAGCGTATTTAAAAGAAAATGATATTGATCATGAAAAAGTATCTTATTGTATTACGGATTTAAAGCATAATATTAAATATAGTATGAATGAAAAAGAAGAATTTGTTGCAGCAAGTACATATAAACTTCCGTTGGCAATGCTATATTATGATATGGTGAATGAGGGAAAGTATGATTTAGATACAACTTTTACATATAAATCATATATGCATGAAGATGGCGGTGTCATTAGCTCGGATTATGGAATTGGAAGTCAGATACCATTAAAGGATATATTAGATATAATGATTATATATTCAGATAATGATGCGGGTCATATATTATATGAAAACTTAGGTGGATGGAAAGAGTATAAGGAAGCGATGCAGAAGTATACGGATTCGATTAGTGAAAATTATTACTCTACAGAGAATATAACAACGGCAAATACGATGAATGATGTAGTTTCCTATTTATATAATAATAAAGCAAATTATAAAGATTTAATCGCAAATATGAAAAAAGCAGAGCCTGGTGAATATTTGGATAAAATTATACAACAGAATATGCCTCAAAAATATGGTATGTATAA